>Ga0115565_10000339_pt1 | contig 40397 bp, 41 predicted proteins | sample COGITO_mtgs_1105_FD_87199 | JGI IMG/M metagenome (GOLD analysis project Ga0115565, IMG submission 87199) | Pelagic marine microbial communities from North Sea - COGITO_mtgs_110530 | ecosystem: Environmental > Aquatic > Marine > Epipelagic | place: Germany:Helgoland, sampling site Kabeltonne... | reverse complement strand
CCGGCCGCCCCCGCATGTTTATGCAGATCACCGAGGGTCACTCCTGCCCCCACGGTCACCTGACCGGCCAGTTGGTCCACCTCATCTAGGCGGGTGAGTCGACGTGTACTCACCAACACCGGCAGCGGCACGCCCGCAACATCATCGCTGTGCGTTGCTGGCACGGAGCCACCAACGAGACCGGTGTTTCCGCCTTGAACAGTGATGGAAACTCCCGCATCTCGACATGTGCGAACGACAGCAGATACCTCAGCAGTATTTCCGGGTCGAATAACGGCCTGAGCATCACCGCGCCATCGGCGGGTCCAATCAGTGACGTAGGGCGCCATGAGCTCTGGATCAGTCAGCACATGCTGCGCCCCCACAATTTTGGTTAGCTCAACAAGCAGGTGATTCATGAAAATTCCTAGGCTAGATCGCGAATAACGATCGTTGCATCACGATCGGGACCCACACCGATCGCGCTAATCGGAGCACCTGATACCTCTTGCAAAAATTCAACATATTCACGGGCTGCGGTGGGCAACTCAGTCAAGGATTTAGCTTGGCTAATGTCTTCACTCCAGCCGGGGAGGTATTCGTACACCGGTTTGGCATGATGGAAATCGGTCTGCGACATAGGAATTTCCGGGACGCGCTCACCCTCAACCGCGTAGGCCACACATACCGGAATCTGCTCAAAGCCCGAAAGCACATCAAGTTTGGTGAGAAAAATATCGGTGAGGCCGTTAACTCTGGCGGCATAGCGGGCAATAGGCGCGTCAAACCAACCGCACCGGCGTGATCTTCCCGTCGTGACGCCCACCTCACCGCCAACTCGCTGCAGCCGTTCACCATCGTCGTCGAATAGTTCGGTGGGGAACGGGCCGCTTCCAACGCGTGTCGTGTATGCCTTCAAAATTCCGATCACTCGAGTGAGTCGAGTGGGTCCGATACCACTGCCGGTGCAGGCGCCACCGGCGGTTGGGTTCGATGAGGTGACAAACGGGTAGGTGCCGTGATCAACATCAAGCAATGTGCCCTGACCACCCTCAAGCAGCACCGTTTTTCCCTGATCGAGGGCACGGTTGAGCACCAGTGCGGTGTCCACGACATAGGGACGCAGCACATCGGCGTATCCGAGTAGCTCTTCGGTGATTTCGTCGACATCTATGGCACGCCGGTTGAAGACTTTGACCAAAATCTGGTTCTTGCCTTCCAGTGCTCCCTCCACCTTTTGTCGCAGGATGGATGGGTCGAACAGATCTTGAACGCGAATACCTAACCGGCCAACCTTGTCGGCGTAGCTTGGGCCGATACCACGACCGGTCGTACCGATTTTCGCTTTGCCAAGGAATCGTTCACTGACCTTGTCTAGCGTCACGTGGTAACTGGTGATCAGGTGAGCATTGGCGCTGATGAGTAGCCGCGAACAGTCAATGCCGCGTTCGGTGAGCCCGGCCATTTCATCGAGGAGAACCTGCGGATCCACCACCACCCCGTTGCCAATGACCGGGATAACACCTGGACTTAAGATTCCGCTGGGCAGCAGGTGTAGAGCGTAACTTCGATCTCCGATGACGACCGTGTGGCCGGCGTTATTACCACCCTGGTAGCGCACGACATAGTCAACGCGACCGCCAAGTAGATCGGTGGCCTTTCCCTTGCCTTCATCCCCCCATTGCGCACCAAGCAGTGCAATGGCCGGCATAGCTCACCTCATTCGCTTACTTCACTGCAACAACGATTCATTGGATTGCCCGGTCGGTATTTCCCGCCGCCTCAGGCCCTTCAGCCGCGCAGCAGGCTACCGCAAGAGCGCGAGAGCACGGCCAAGTTCACTGCCAGACACCCAGGCGGCTTCCGTTCGTGGCCCTCCAGCCCACGAATCACCCGCCACTCCCACCGACAAGGCATTCGCCACCATGGCTATGCCAAAAGGTTCAGATCTTCCGGTGAGGGGTCGGGCATAGGTCCATCGCTTGACGTTGAACCACTGTGGCATGCAAGCAGGTTTAACCACCTCGGCAAGGGCCGCCATCATGACCGGAGCTGCGGTGAGGGGCGCTGTGAGATGAGCCGCTGCCACCGGAGCGGTGGAATGGGTGACGAGAACTGGCGACGCATCACCGCGGCGCGATCCATCATTGGCGATGAAGGTGATGACCGCGTCGTCATTAACGAAGATGCCGTCGAACTCCGGCCAACAGACCTCGTTATAGACGGTGATGAGAGCCAGCACCGGTTCCCACATCGAACTGTCGGCAAGCAGTTCGCGCACCGGCTGCATCACTGGCCTGTCCAACATTGTCAGCAGTTGCGGGTCCGGTGCGCACAGTGCCGCTGCACCAAATTGCTCGCCACGGATTACGAGTGCGCCTGCGCTTACGTCAATGTCGCTTACATCAACCTGATGTTGAAACGTCACCAATTCGTCGGGAAGTTGGTCGGCTAAGGCTTGAACCATCGACTGAAGACCGGCTGGAGCAGCAAACCGCATCGGTCCCAGTTTGGGGCCAATGATGCCGGTTGCGTCCCCCACGTGAATCGTATCGGTCCACTGCCGAAGAACACCTTGTTCCTCAAGCAGGTCAACAACTGCCCGGAACTGATCATTGTGCGCGGTGAAGTAGGAAGCCCCCACGTCAACGACGCGACCATCCCACGAGGTACCAGTGTCTCTTAACGTCTGTGTCGCCAGGCGGCCACCCACACGATAACCACGGTCGAATATCGTGACCGGAACATCACGGCTTATAAGCGCTGCAGCACAAGCAATACCGCTGATGCCGCCACCGACAATGGCGACAGGGAGTGACATGCGCTAGGCCCGCAACACCTGGATGATTACCGGGTCACATTCCATCAAGAAGTCAACACATCGTTGGGCTTCATCTGCTTCGTTGATGCTCTCAGCAGCACGCTGTAGCGCAAACACACAGCGCAGAAATCCTTGATTAGGTTGGTGTTCCCAGGGCACCGAACCAAAGCCCTTCCACCCATTACGGCGCAATGCATCTAAGCCACGGTGGTATCCCACACGAGCGAAGGCATAGGACTCCATGACACGGCCTTCATTCCACGCTTGATCGGCCAGATCGGCCCATGCCAGGGATGCGGTGGGATGGCGGCGAACGACATCGTAGGCATCTGCACCGTCTGTCAATTCAAGTCGAGGTTCGACGTGGTCTGGCAGGAAAGTGGCGGGAGGTCCACCGAGGAGGTTCTCGTGTGGGCTCATGTGATCGACGCCAGGTAGATCTGCTCAATGGCTGAGCCAAGAGCACTGCTGTATTCCGCATCGGTCATCCCAGCGGAGAGACCCTCGGTCAGAGCACGCGAGAAACTAGCAATCATGTTGTGATTCTCGGCCAGTAAGTGACAGGCCTCCTCGCGGGAATAGCCACCCGACAGCGCCACAACACGCAGCACCTTCGGATGGTCGATCAGCGGTGCGTAAAAGTTCGGAACGGTGGGAAGGGTGAGTTTCAACATCACCTGCTGACCCTGTGGAACTGATTCAAGCCCGGTGAGCAAGCGGTCCAGCAGACGTGTCTCAATCTGAGCCTTATCGGCAGCGTGAATATCTACCTCGGGTTCCAAGATGGGTATGAGGCCGGCATCATTGATCTGTTGTCCCACCGCAAACTGCTGATCAACCACGGCAGTAATGCCTTCGTTGTTGAGTTCCTGGATTAACGAGCGCATTTTCGTACCGAAAACACCCTTGGCTTTGGCTCGGGCGAGGAGTTCAGGTAGATCGGGCATCGGTTTCATGATCTGCACGCCGTTGGCTTGAGCTGCCAAACCCTTGTCGACCTTGACCAGGGGAACAACGCCCTTCACGTTCCACAGATAGTCCGGGGTGGACCGACCCAGGACATCGCGATCCATCGTCTGTTCGAACAGGATCGCCGCGACGATGCGTGCACCGGTGAAACCGGCATCGGTCATGATCCTTACCCGCATGGCATGGATCTGATCGAACATTTCTTCGTCGCCAGAATACTGATCCGGGGTTACACCGTAGAGGGACAGTGCCTTGGGTGTGCTCCCACCACTTTGGTCAAGCGCCGCCAGAAAACCAGCACCCTGCCCCATCTTGTCGCGCATCTGTTCGTCCACGTTGATTCCTTTCGCGGCTGCCGCTATTGCTTCGCTGACCCTAGATAGGTTGAGCCTATGGTGTCTGCATCTGCCCCGTTAGTCCATCTCAATAATGCCGGCTCAGCGCTGCCCAGCGCACAGACGCTACGGGTTCAAATTGAACACCTCCAAGCCGAAGCCACGATCGGTGGTTATGAGGCCCACGCGGCTCAAGCAGACGCGATCGGTGGGGTCTCCGCCTCGGTTGCTCAACTGTTGAACACGACTCCAGAACAGGTGGCCCTTGTTGAATCCGCCACCGTGGGCTGGGATCGCGCCTTGCAGGCGGTTTTCTATAGCGACCCGCCGGCAGCGCACCAGCGGATTCTCGTGGCCAGCACCGAATACGCATCAAATGTGTTGCCGTTGATGCAGGTCGCCAACCGCACCGGCGCATCGGTTGAGTTCATTCCAGATGGGCCTGATGGTTCAACCAGTCTCGAAGCCCTCAAGGACATGCTGGATGAAAATGTGTGGTTGGTCTCCATCACCCACGCTCCCAGCCACAACGGTGTCGTCAACGATGTCGTGGGAGTGGGCGATGCCCTCCGGTTTTTCGGCTCATCAGCGTGGTACCTGGTAGACGCATGTCAATCTGTCGGTCAGTTGCCTGTCGACTTTGCCCGCATCGGCGCCGACGCCGTTTCGGCCACGGGTCGCAAGTTCTTGCGCGGGCCTCGAGGTACCGGCTTTGTCGCGGTGTCTCATCGTCTCCTCCACGATGTAGAACCGTTTCCACTGGATCTACATGCGGCCACCTGGACCGGTCGGGACACCTACGAAATCCAACCTACAGCGCGCAGGTTCGAAAGCTGGGAAACTTCCTACGCTGCGGTGCTCGGTCTCGGCGCCGCGGTGGATCAAGCACTGGACCTCGGTATTGACGTTATCGCTGCGAGCATCAGCGCTCTTGCTGAACAACTACGCGTTGGGTTGGCCATTATTCCGGGAATTACGGTGCAAGATCGCGGCACACATCAAAGCGGCATCGTGACCATCACCGTGCCCGATCCTGGTGCAGCGGCTATGGTTGTAGCACTTCGTGAACACGGCATCAATACCAGCCTGTCTACGGCTGACTACGCTCCGATTGATTTCTCCGCCCGTTCCATCACCGAGCAGGTGCGGTTGAGCCCACACACCTATCTTGACGCAGCAGACATTGATCGCACACTCGCCGTCATCGCCGAACTCGTTGGATCACGGAGTAAAAGCTAGGCACCAAAAACGTGCTGGCGAATCCAGGCATGCATCGCGATTGCCCCTGCTGCACCGGCATTGATCGACCGCGTGGATCCGAACTGAGAAATCGATAGTACCGAGGCGCAATGCCTTTGTGCGTGCTCTGATAGTCCAGTGCTCTCCTGACCAAATACGAGCACGCATCGAGCAGGCAGCGCGAAAGTTTCCAATGGCTGCGACCCGGGCATGTTGTCGATCCCGATCAACGGGATCTGGTGTTCTTCCGCCCACGCCACAAACGCATCAATCGTCTCGTGGTGAAGTACATGCTGGTACCTCTCGGTCACCATCGAACCTCGACGGTTCCATCGCCGATGGCCAATGATGTGCACTAGCTCAGCAGTGAAGGCATTAGCGGTGCGCACGACTGACCCGATGTTCATGTCATGAGAAAAATTTTCAATCGCCACCTGGAAAGAAAAGCGCCGTAGGTCCAGGTCGGCCACGATGGCTTCCATCGACCAGTAGCGGTACCGGTCAACCACATTTCGGCGATCTCCGGCGGCCAGCAGTTCTGGATCTAAACGAGGGTCGCCGGCGTGGACCAACGCCCACTCAGCGGGACCACCGGGCCAGGGTCCAACACCCACCTGAAGGGTCATTTCTGGGCCGATCGGGTCCGTGGCCGCGGCATCTGTCGTTTCGGACCGCTCCGGTGGCCTTGAGTCGCTCACAGATCAGCAGCGTACGCACCTAGACTTACTACTTGTGCTGATGGCTGTGGTCAACCTCCTGCGTGGTGTTGCGATCGGAGTGGCCGAGGTAATCCCCGGCGTGAGTGGTGGCACGATCGCCCTCCTCGTCGGCATCTACCGCCGGCTCATTGACGCCGGTGCCACCGGGGTTGTTGCGCTGCGCCAACTCCTGGGGCTACCCGGACAGCAGCGGGGTTGGACGGCGGCCGTCACGACCTCGCGCGATATCTCCTGGTCGCTGGTGCTTCCGGTTGTTCTCGGCATGGGTGCCGCGGTGATGGGCGGAGCCAGGGTCATTGAGCCACTACTGGATGACTATCCAGTAGCCATGAGAGCGGTGTTTTTTGGTCTCGTCGCAGCCGGGATTGCTGTTCCGGTCCGGATCGTGTTGCGTCATGGCCCATGGCGGTCATGGTGGTGGCTGGTGTTCATCGCAGCTGCTGGAATGGCCTTTGCACTGACCGGACTCCCACCGACAAACATCAGCGACCCGTCCCTCATTCTGGTCGCGTTAGCCGCCGCCGTTGCGGTATCGGCACTGGTTCTGCCGGGGGTTTCCGGATCATTCTTTTTGCTTTCAGTCGGCCTCTATGACTCCACCATCGCTGCCGTGAACGATCGCAACTACGCCTACCTAGCCGTTTTTGCCCTCGGTGCTGTGGTGGGCCTAGCCGCGTTCGTGTCCCTCCTGCGTTGGTTGCTCGATCACCGCCTCGCCATCACGATGGTGGTACTGAGCGGACTCATGCTGGGCTCGTTGCGTGCCCTGTGGCCATGGCAAGACGATGACCGCAATCTGCAAGCGCCTGATAGCGACCTACTGCTCGCGATCGTGCTCGCAGTGGCCTCTGGCCTCATTGTTGTGGCGCTTATTCGCCTAGAGCACCGGTTCGGTGCAAGCGAGGAAGACGCCGAACTTAACGACGCGCAGTAGTTGCTAACCCACCACGTCCGCGCACGCGGCAGGGCGTAGCGGCTCGGGAAGATCGCTTCCATCAGCACAGGCTTCATTGCGGCTCACTCGGTTCCAATCCGTACCGTCGGCGGTAAAGATAAATTGATCAAGAACGATCTGATCTGGCTGTTCGCCAATCTGGGCGATCGCCACGGCCCATCCGCCGACGCAAATGAAGTCCTGGAGACCCTGCACCGGCGTGGCACCCGAGTCTCTGGAATCCTCAACGGCTTTGGTTAGCACGTCACGGCCGCACACTGCTTGATCTACCGGTGTGGGGGTGGGTGTCGGTGTGGGTGTGGGTGTGGGTGAGGTGCCCACGGTAATCACCACGGTGGATCCCACCGCAGCTTCAGTACCGGCTTCGGGGGACTGACCCAGCACCACACCGACCTGGTCGCTGGTTTGTTCCTGCTCTTGAATCTTAAAACCTTCATTACGCAGCGCCGCTTTCGCTTCGGCCGTGGTCAGGCCCACCACATCAGCCACGCCAACGCGGCCACTGGATACGCGTAAATCAACAGTCGTACCGGCGTCTACCTGCTCTCCGGCCGGAATGCTCTGTGCCACCACTTGCCCGGCCGCCTCGCTTGACGATGTCTGGGTAATTTCCCCAACCCTCAATCCAACCGTAATCAAAGCGTTGACCGCATCGGTCTCATTGAATGACTGCAGGTCGGGCACGATGGGATTGGCATCTCCGCTGACCACCAAGTTGATCCGGCTGCCCGGCGCCAGCGAGGTTGCCGCCGGCGGGTTCTGCTCCAGCACCAGCCCGTTGTCTAACTCAGAGGGTTGCAGAGTGATCTCGCCCACCTGCAGGCCAGCGCCTTCAATCGTGGTGGTTGCCCGTTCGATAGTGAATCCAATAACGCTCGGGGATTCAATAGATCCTGCCCTGTCCTCAGAATCACCGCGCATGACCAGCCAGGTCAAGCCAGCGGCCAAGAGTCCTACCACCACAACGATAATCACCCAGCCGTAAGTCGGCAGTGGACTGCGATGACCTTCGGTGTCGGGCAATTCCGTTTGGGGGTTGGGGACGGGCGGTGTTGTCGTCATAACACCACTCTATATATTCCGCCCAGGTGCATCGTGACCTACCCAGGCGTCTGCGCACACCGTCGTGCAGAAATGCGCCTAAAGATCCAGATCAGCCAACGAGTATGCGGCGCGGTAGGTGAACCCTGCCGCCTCAACTGCCTCTCGCGCGCCCCGATCAACTATCACCGCCACCCCTACCGTGCGCGCCCCGCTGGCATCTAGCGCTTCCACCGCGGCCAGTACAGACGATCCGGTGGTTGAGGTGTCCTCAACAGCCAACACATCGCGGCCAGCGGTAGAGGGCCCTTCAATTTGTTGTTGCAATCCGTGGGCTTTTCCTGATTTTCGGACAACGAAAGCGTCCAAAGCTTGGCCCTGAGCAGCCCGTGCATGCAGCATTGCCGTTGCTACCGGATCTGCACCGAGGGTGAGGCCACCCACGGCTGCGTAGGACCAGTCAGCAGTAAGTTCATTCATCACACGACCCACGAGCGGTGCCGCTGTGGCATCGAGAGTGACGCGGCGCAGGTCTACGTAATAGTCAGCCTCGCGGCCACTCGATAGCGTTACTCGCCCATGGACGACCGCCTTGTCCAGAATCTGCTGCCGGAGTGCGAACCAGTCAGGTGAGTGAGTAGCCGTCATGCCTTGAACCTTAGGGGGTGGGTTGTCGGTAGCGTTGTGGTGTGGCTGTTGACCTCACCGTGGTGTTCACCTCGGCACAACCAGGAGGATTCACCACGGCAGAACAACCTCCTTCGCCATCATCAGGTTCGGTCACGACCTACGCCGTTGAGGCATATCCACTCGATGATGCTTGGGTCGCACGCACTGCCATCGACGTTCAGGCACACTGCGCCGCTCATAGTGAATACCTGCTGGTGTTCCACGGTGCAGGCGCCGCACAAGCGCCCCACCTGGGGTTCGCCATGCGTGCGGCGCGACGACGCGTCAGCGGGTATGTGTTTATTGATCCGCAATTACCTACCCCGGGGGCGGTCAGCGACTGGCCCGATGCCCCGGTCACGGTGGTGCTCACCCATGATGTGGAACCTGGCCTAGCCAGTGCAGCCACCCTGCGGGGTTGGACGGTGCGCCGCGGTGAGGCGACAGCCGCGATTCGCGAAATTATCGACCGGCCATAACTCGTCGGGTGATCGCGTTGGGTAGGACGCGCGCAGCGAAGCCAAGCCCCTTGTACAAGCGGCCTGCCACACTCCACACGCGACCGCTGCGTGCATCCTTAAGCGCTTCTGAGACAACCTGTTCGGGAGTAAGCCACATCCACGAGGGGACCTTCGACATGTTCATGCCGGCACGTTGGTGAAACTGCGTTCGGGTGTAGCCCGGGCACACGGCAATCACGTGCACTCCCTGCGGCTCCACCTTGGCGTGCAGGCTTTCGCTGAAAACAGTGGTCCATGCTTTCGCCGCCGAATATGTGCCACCGGGTAGCCAACCGGCAATGCTGCTGACGTTGATGATGGCACCGGTACCTCGATTCAACATGACGGGTAACACTGCATGACTCAGCCGCATTACCGCAGTCACCATGACGTCGATCATTAACTGCTCTTCAGCAACCGACGATGTAGCGAATTCCTCGCGCACACCGAGACCGGCGTTGTTCACGCAAATATCAATCGGCCGTTCAGCATCGGCGAGTCGCGCAGCAACTGCGTTTAACTGATCGGGATCAGCCAGATCAGCAGCAAGAATTTCGGCTTCCACACCCTGGCCGCGCACCTGTTGGGCAATTTTGGCTAACGCGACCGTGTCTCTGGCCACCAACACGATGTTGTGACCCTGGCGGGCAAGTTCTTCAGCAAACGCGCTTCCGATACCCGAGGTCGCTCCGGTGATGAGTGCGGTGGCCATGTGATCCCCTTCGAAATGGTGGTGCCAGCGCGACTCTTCGGGCCATGTCCTACCTTACGCGGCGGTTTTTGGCCGCCCAACCCTTGATCCGCACCTGAAACGACTTACTGTGTGCCTATGAAACATCGGTTTGTAACCCTTGCCGCGGCCACTGCCGCCTGCATCGGGTTGACCCTAGCCTTAGTTCCGGGCATCTCAACGGCCCAGGACGCCTCCCTCCAACCCACAGTCATTGACGGCGTCACCGGACCCGATGAACGTTTCACTTCTCTGGTTGTTGTGGGCGGCAAGAACACCTACCAACGTGATGGGCTGTACGAAGCAGCGTTTTGCGGGGGAACCAAAGTGTCCGCACGTCGCATCATTACCGCTGCACACTGCGTGATCGACGACAATGGTCGGCCACTTCCTGCCGGAAAAATCATCGTTGGCAGCACACCGTCAGGTGAACTCGATGCCACGGATGCGGTGGTGATCAACGTGCGATCGGTAAAGATCCACCCGCAATACAACGACGATCGGGCAACGAATGACATTGCTGTGCTCACCCTGCGAACGACCCTGAGGGGAATCCCCAATGTGACCATTGCTCTGCCTGCAGACGATGAGTCGCTGCTCGCGCCCGGCGAGCCCCTGATTTCGGCCGGCTGGGGGGCACTGCGTCGCGATGGCACCGATTACCCCAATGAGTACCGCGTGGCCGACGTCGTTGCTTTCCCGCGTGGCTCCTGCGGACGAAACGCGGCCTACACAGTTGCCGACGTTACGTTCCGCGGCTATCCATCCTCACAGGCCAACCCCAGGGTCATGGTCTGCGCAAGCGGGGTAAGCCAGGACAGCATCGTTGACACCTGCAACGGTGACTCGGGCGGCCCGCTTCTGGGTGGAACTGCAGAAAACCAACGTCTCGTTGGTGTGGTGAGCTGGGGGCCACCAAGATGCGCCAGTAAACGTCCGGGCGTGTACACCCGCGTCTCAGCCATGACCGACTTTCTGGCCGATACCGGGGTTCCGATTCCACCAATTGGCTAGGTACACCCCACACTCCTCGCCGTGGGGGTTTAGTGTGCTCACTCATGCGCGCAGCAATTTATTCTCAACATGGCCCGTCCTCTGTGATGACGGTGCTCGAGGTCACCACCCCGGGTCCTGGCCCCGGTGAAGTTCGGGTGCGGCTGGAAACCGCGGGGGTGAATCCCACCGACTTCAAGGTGCGTAGTGCCGGGCCAAGTATCCCCTTTGATTTTCAAGTGCCCTGCCACGATGGCGCAGGTGTCGTAGAGGCGGTCGGTCCCGGGGTCGACCCATCCCGCATTGGCGAACGCGTGTGGGTCTATCTGGCTGCGCACCAGCGCCAGTGGGGCACCGCTGCTCAGTACACCGTTGTCCCCGCCCGCCAGGCTGTACCCCTGCCGGAAGGAATCTCCAACGAGCAGGCCGCCGGGCTTGGGGTGCCCTATTTGACCGCCCACGCCTGTCTTTTTGACGGCGGAAAAATTGACGGCGCCACGGTGCTCGTTGCCGGTGGAGCAGGAGCGGTAGGTCACGCCGCAATTGAATTAGCTGTGCGAGCTGGCGCACATGTGATCGCGACGGTGAGCTCTGCCGCCAAGGCCGCCATTGCCAAAGCAGCCGGTGCGCACGTGGTGGTCAACTACACAGATGCTGATGCAGCCGCGCAAATCCGCGCTGCGGCACGTGCCGGCGTTGATCGCATCATTGAGGTCGCACTGGGTGCGAACCTGTCCCTAGACCTCGATGTCATTGCGCCGCACGGCACCATCGTCACCTACGCTTCTGAGGCCACCGATCCAGTCTTACCCACACGAGCACTAATGAACCTCAACGTCACCGTGCGCTACGTGATCCTCTACGGATTCACCCCTGCCATGCTCGCGGCCGGGGTCGCCGATATCACCGAAGCACTCACCGGAGGCGCATTAAGTGCACTTCCTCTGCATCGGTTCACCCTCGAGCAAGCTGCAGCGGCTTTTGACGCCGTCGAAGCCAATACAGTGGGTAAGGTCATTCTCGACATCGAGTGACCAACGCTGCCCGCGCGATCTGACTTAACACCGCTAACACGGCCTGGCAGGATGGGTCTGTGAAGACGATTAGCGTCGAGCAACTTAAGGGTATTTTGGCTGACCTTCCGCCGAATCCAAGGATCATTGCGTCGGGTAATTTTGCTGCACCCACCAACGTATTGAACGTGATTGACGAACAGGTCGCTGAGTTTCGTCTCAACATGCTCAATGCACAGCCGGGCGTGCCAGACCGCCCGGGTATCACTCACGAAACAATTTTCGTCGGTCCCGGAGTCCGAAATAGTGAACGCCTGCGGTACTTTCCGTGTCGACTCAGCCTGGCCCCCATTATGTTTCGTCATGAGTTTCGCCCGGATGTGGTGGTTCTTCACACCTCGAGTCCGCGCTATGACACGGTCAGTCTCGGTATCGAAGTGAACGTACTTCCCGCAGCGATTGAAGCAGCTCGCGAATTCGGTGCCCTAGTGATCGCACAGGCCAATTCACAGATGCCCTACACCTACGGTGACGCCCAGATCTATGCTCACGAAATTGACTATCTTGTTGAAGTTGATGAGCCCGTTGCCAACCACACACCGATGCCGATTGAAGGTGTCGCTGCCGCGATTGGCGAGCGCATCGCCCACATGGTTGCTGATGGCTCCACGATGCAATTGGGCATCGGAGCTGTCCCTGATGCGGTCCTGACCCAACTCACCAAACATCAGGGGCTGCGCGTGTGGACCGAGATGTTCTCTGATGGAGTCCTTGCTCTCCATCAGCAGGGTTGTCTAGACCCAGACGTTCCACTCACCGCATCTTTTCTCTTTGGTAGTCAGAAACTTTATGACTTTGTTCACCTCAATCGCCGTGTGCGCATGTTACGCACGGAAAGCACTAATGATCCTGGGCGTATTGCACGTCAACGTCAGATGACAAGTGTGAACGGCGCCCTAGAGGTGGACCTCTTTGATCAAGCGAATGCATCTCGAATGAAAGGCAAGATCTATTCAGGTTTCGGTGGATCTGTCGACTTCATTGAAGGCGCGCTCCATTCGCGCGGGGGTGCCGCCTATATCGCCCTCCCGTCGTGGAACGCCAAAGCCAATGTGTCAACGATCGTGGAGCGCATTGATGAGCCGGTGACGTCATTTCAACACAGTGCAGTAGTTACCGAACATGGCTGCGCCCACGCCTTCGGTCGAAGCCAGGAAGAGCAGGTACACGACATCATCAATAAGGCCGCGCACCCCAACGCGCGGGAATCTTTATGGGAATCAGCCCAGCGCCTGAGGTTGGCGACACCGTGACCTGGCGTCGGGTTCTTGTTACGGGTGGTGCCGGCTTCATTGGTTCTCACTATGTACGGCGAGCTTTGGATGCTGAAAAATTGGCCACCACAGTGCCTTTTCCTGATCTATCTGAACTTATCGTGCTCGACAAGCTCACCTACGCGGGAAATATGGCCAATCTTGGCCCGGTGGCCCACGACTCTCGGCTGCGTTTTGTGCACGGAGATATTTGTGATGCGCAGTTGCTTGACGATGTGTTAACCGGGGTTGATGCGGTCATCAACTTCGCTGCCGAAACCCACGTGGATCGTTCCATTCATGGCCCACAGGACTTCATCATCACCAATGTGGTGGGCGCCCAAACCCTGTTTGATGCGTGTCTAAGAAACGATGTGTCGCGCGTGGTTCATATCGGAACTGATGAAGTATACGGCTCAATTGATGTGGGTTCGTGGACTGAAGATTCACCACTGCAGCCGAATTCACCGTACTCAGCGGCAAAGGCTGCGGCTGAAATGCTCGTGCGCGCCTATCACGCGACCTACGGCATGTGTATTAGTAGCACTCGTTGCTCAAATAATTACGGGCCCTATCAGTTTCCGGAAAAGGTGATCCCTGCGTTCGTCACCCGTCTACTCCTCGGCGAAAAAGTGCCCCTCTACGGGGACGGACAGAATGTGCGCGACTGGCTACACGTTGATGACCACTGCCAAGGAATTGATGTGGTGCTCAACCGCGGCGAGCCCGGTGCCTCGTACAACATCGGTGGCGGCGAAGAACTCACCAACCGCGAGCTCACCGCACACATCCTCAACTCCTTGCAGCGCGACTGGGACACCTGCGTGGAGTACGTTCCCGACCGTCTGGGCCATGATCGTCGCTACAGCGTGAACGACAGTCGACTCCGGGCCCTTGGCTACTCTCCGAAGAATAGTTTTGCCCAGGGATTAGCAGACACGGTCGCCTGGTATGTCGATCATCGCCCCTGGTGGGAACCGCTGCTCTAGCGGATCTTCGCGCAGCTACGACCGCGGCTAGATCCGACCCCGTCGCTGAATTTACCGGAGTGACCGCGTGGATTGCGGACGGGTGAGAAGGTAGCGCTCGTGAGCACCAATACCCCGACCGGTGAGCGGACCTTCATGGGCCAACCACGAGGACTGGCCACTCTTTTCCTCACCGAAATGTGGGAGCGGTTTTCCTACTACGGGATGCGCGCCATCCTGGTGCTCTACCTGATCGCCCCACCCGATGGCGCCGCTCCTCCAGGAGCAGGGCTGGGGCTTACCGTCGCGGTGGCCGCGGCCATCTATGGGTCATACTCCTCTCTCATCTACCTGCTGCCCCTTGCCGGTGGCTGGGTTGCCGACCGTCTCACCGGACCGCGCCGAGCCGTGCTCATGGGTGGCATCGTGATTGCTGCGGGGCACTTCATGATGGCCGTACCCGTGCAATTGCTGTTCTGGGTGGGCCTGGTGGTGGTCGCTGCTGGCACCGGACTTTTGAAGCCGAGTATTTCTGCGATCGTCGGCGACCTTTACACCCCGCACGACACCCGCCGCGACAGCGGATTCTCGTTGTTCTACATGGGTATCAACCTCGGTGCCTTCATCGCGCCCTTGATCGTGGGCTGGCTGGCCGAATCGGTGAGCTGGCACATCGCCTTCCTCGCAGCAGGCATCGGCATGCTGATTGGCATCTGCCAGTACGTGATCGGTGGAAAGGGTCTAGGCGAGGCTGGCAAGGCTGTACCCAAGCCTGCTACTCGTCGCGAAAAAGTGAACGCCGGTCGGCTACTCGGCATCGTGATTATTGGCGTTGCTGCGGTACTCATCATTGACGTGCTGCTGTTCGGTTTCAGTGTCGACTTCATCACCATTGCACTGAGCATCACCGTGATCAGCGTGGCCATCGCCTACTTCTATCGCCTGTTTAGAAATCCCGATCTCACTCCGGTTGACCGCGAGCGAGTCAAAGCATTTGCCTACCTGTTTTTGGCCGCGGTCGTGTTCTGGGCGATCTATGACCAGTCCGGTTCCACCCTTACCGAATTCGCCCAGGAGTACACCAACACCACCTTCGGTAACTTCCAAATGCCGGTGGCCTGGCTGCAGTCAATCAACCCGATCTTCATCATTATTTTCGCCCCGATTTTTGCCGGTATCTGGAGCTATCTTGGCAATCGGGCACCGTCCACCCCGGCCAAATTTGGGATCGCGATCTTTGGTGTGGGATTGTCCTTCCTCATCATGATTCCCCCGGCCATGGCCGCTGAAACCGCCCAAGAATCTGCCGTGTGGTGGTTGGTGGGTGTCTACCTCGTGCAAACCTGGTCTGAGTTGCTACTGAGCCCCAACGGTCTGTCTGCCACCACCAAACTGGCACCGGCTGGATTGCTAAGCCAGATGCTGGCGCTGTGGTTCTTGGCCACCGCAGTGGGTGACTCGATCGGCGGTCAGGTCGTACGTCTAGTAGAGATCGTCGGTTACTCCTGGTACTTCGCCATCCTAGGTCTGGGCACGATTCTCATTGGCGTGCTGTTTACCTTCTTCATCAAGAAAATTCGTGCTCTCATGGAGGGCGTAGACAACTAGCGCAGGTAATCGCTCATGTCCGCCCACGGTATTCCACGTAAAAAATGAGGTGACCGATACCTTGTTGCGGCGTAGCAGTTTTGAAGCCGACCTTGACCGAGTTATGCCATCGTCGATGGTGATGAATACAACGGTTTCTTGGTAGGAACGCGATAGCTGCCGCCACTACCCCGGCCCACTGAACACTATGAGCCGTGCGCAATTCCCCTAACCGACGCTGTCCACAACCGGAGCCAGGCCCACACTTCGTTGCCGAGCGTGGGTGTCGCCACACTCGGTAAGCCAGTTGGCCAGCAATAAATGTCCACCCTCGGTCAGCACTGATTCAGGATGAAACTGCACCCCCTCCACCGCAAGAGTGTTGTGGCGCAGACCCATGATGATGCCGGTATCGGTGGTGGCTGTCACGTGTAGTTGCTCCGGCACGGAGTCTGGCTCAACCGCTAAAGAGTGGTACCTGGTAGCAATAAACCCATCGGGTAGGCCAGCCAGAACCCCCTCACCACGATGGCTGATCCGCGAGGTTTTCCCATGCAATAGTTCCGGCGCTCGATCCACCACGGCGCCGTAAGCTGCCGCAATCACCTGGTGGCCAAGACACACACCCAGGATCGGTACCCGGCCAGCAACTCGTTCCACGATCTCGGTGCACACACCCGCTTGCGCCGGCGTGCCCGGACCGGGTGAGAGCAATACGCCGTCGTAGTCCAGTGCAACGCAGGCTTCAACCTCATCATTGCGACGCACATCAACCTGTGCACCAAGCTGGGCCAGATACTGCACGAGGTTGAACACAAAGGAGTCATAGTTGTCGATGACCAGGATGCGTGTCACGTCTCCAGTGTGGCCTACGGCTAGGCTGGCGGGTACGTAAGGCGGTCACGAGTTTGGTAAAGCCGTCTCAGCAGGTAATTCACCACCGCAGGAGGACCCCGTGCCTGAATCCAAAGGCCGCAAGAAAGACAACTACGAGCCCCCCGCGGCCAAAAACAACCGCACCCCGGTAAAGCTGGGCTCTGGTGCTTGGGTGGCACCCACCATGGTGGCCCTGTTCATCATCGGCCTGGTTTACATCGTCATCTTTTACATTGCCGGCCAAGACATCCCGATCATGCGTGATCTGAACCCGCTGGTCAATGTCATCATCGGCTTCGCTTTCATCACCGGCGGCTTCGTGGTCTCCACCCGCTGGAAATAGCGCAGCAACTCACATCCGTGTAGTTCTCCCCAACTGGGGATAACGCTGTGGATAACCCTCTTTAGGTAATGCCCAATGGCGCCACATAGTCCGCAATCTGACCTGTACGCCACGCGGTGACTACCACGAGCATCAGTAGTACGACCACCGTGCCAGACACCTGCCACAGTGACCGCCGGCTTCGAAACAGTTGCGGGGTGTAGACCAGAATTGCTGCCATAGCGGCACCCACCACCAACCCACCTAAATGGGCGCGCCAATCGACTCCGGGGGCGATGAAACCAATCACCACATTGATGCCGAGAAGTACCGCCACCTGTCGAATATCGGTCCTTAGCCGGCGACCAGCCACGATAAGGGCGCCCATGAGCCCAAAAATCGCACCGGATGCACCCACCGACACCGTGCGGATATCAGAAAAAGCATAGGAGGTCACGCTGCCACCGAGCGCTGCCACCAAGTACAACAGCAGAAACCGGGCGTGGCCCAAAATACGCTCCAATGGCGGGCCGAGCACAAAGAGCACGTACATGTTGAAGGCAATGTGCAGAATTGAGCCATGCAGGAAGGCTGAGGTCACCAGTCGCCACCACTGGTCGTCGATTGCAATGCCAAAGGGCCACATACCGTAGTCAATGGCGAGGGTGTTAATGCCCACCGCGAGTTGCAGCAAAAATGCCGCCAGGTTAATGCCGATGACGACATAGGTCACGCGTGGTTTGGCAATCAGCGCACCACCGGCGACCGTCGTTGCCGTTCGGATCGACGCCGCACCTGCCCGAACGCAGTCGGGGCACTGGAAACCCACGGCTGCCTGGTTCATGCACTCCGGGCAGATTGGTGCGTTACATCGGGTGCACCGCACGAAAGTAGGACGATCCGGATGCCGGATGCAGCCGGGTGGTGGTGCGGGAGATCCATCCAGTGGTGAACCTCCCGGTGGTGGCGGTGGATGGGTGCTCACCCGCGATGAATGGTGATTCCGGTGATCGCGATGGGCTCGACGGGTCGATCTTGACCGCCGGTAGCGACACCACCCATGGCATCAATCACGTCGCGTGAGGGTTGATCTGCTACCTCACCGAAAATGGTGTGCTTGCGGTTCAACCACGTGGTGGGCGCGAGGGTGATGAAGAACTGCGAGCCATTGGTGTTCGCACCAGCATTGGCCATAGCAAGAAGATAGGGCCGGTCGAAGGACAGCTCAGGATGAAACTCATCGTTAAAGCGATAGCCCGGGCCACCGGTACCCGTGCCGAGAGGATCGCCACCTTGAATCATAAATCCAGAAATGATGCGATGAAAAATCGTGCCGTCGTACAGCGGCGCAGTGCTCTTCGCGCGCGCTACGGGGTCGGTCCATTCCATGGTGCCCTCAGCAAGACCAACAAAGTTGTCAACGGTCTTGGGTGCATGATCAGGAAATAGGTTGACGTTGATGTCGCCCATCGAGGTGTGCAGTGTTGCGGACAGGTTGGATGTAGGAGAAGACATGCACACAGTCTCCCACGACGGTGCCCTCAGGGTGCCTCTGGTCTTCTCACTCAAGCCGCCTACCGGCTGTGGCTGGCTGCCGCTGGTAAAACCCGTAGTGCTCCCTCATCTAGGGAACCCGATGTCGCTACGCTCACGCCTACGGCTGCTTAACCCAGATTACCTAATGAGAAGGATGTGCCATGGGACCGCTATCGGCGTGGGCCATTAGGAAACCGTTAGCGGCGCTGCTCGTGTGGATCTTGGCCACGGCTGGCATTGCTGCTGCGGGGCTGAGCCTCAAGGGGGATTTCAATGACTCCTTCTCCCTACCCAATACGCCGTCAGCTGTAGCCGAAGGGCTGCTCGGTGAAGTCAATCCCGCAGCGGTCAGCACTGACTCTGCCGTCGTGGTGTGGTCCCCCGCCACAGGAACCGTGGAAGATCCTGCGGTCAAGGCCGAGGTCAACACACTGCTGAACAACCTCACCTCCGTCGATGGAGTTACCTGCATCACTTCCCCGTACGGTGACACCTACGGCCCGTCCTGCCCGGCAACCCAGGGTGTGCAGATCCCCTTCCCACCGGGCACCCCGCAGGAATTTCAAGACGAACTGACCCAGGCTTTCACTGATGGCACCACCGACGTGACCTACCCCGAAGGCACTCCCGCGTCACTACAGGATGAAATCAACTCACTTCTTGTTGCTAATGCTGCGGCTCAACAGGCAACCTCCACGATCAGCGTGGATCAAACGGTGGCCTATGCAACCGTGACCTTTATTGGGGTGGCCTCCGGTGTGGCCAGCTCCGAGGCAGCTGATGAGTTCTCCAACATCGTTTCTGCGGCGAACACCGACACGCTCCAGGTGGGCGCAACAGGGCAAATCCTGCAGGCCATCGTGGCGGGGGATTCAGCAAGTGAACTGGTGGGCATCTTGGCCGCCATCGTCATCTTGCTCATCGTGTTCGGTTCTCTCGTGGCGGCTGGACTGCCCATCATGGTTGCGGTTGCCGGTCTCATTATTGGCCAACTCCTTATTTTGGTCCTCACTCGATTCCTTGACGTTGCCTCCTTTGCACCGGAGTTGGCATCCATGATCGGCCTCGGTGTTGGCATTGATTACTCGCTGTTCATTCTGAGTAGGTTCCGGCAGGAAGTTCACGCTGGAGCCGAACCGAAGGACGCGATCACAACCGCAACGAAAACAGCCGGTCGCGCGGTGCTGTTTGCCGGCTGCACCGTCATTATTGCGCTGCTGGGTCTGTTTGTTCTGGGCGTGAGTTTCTTCTACGGCCTGGCTATCGCTGCTGCGGTTACCGTGCTCGTCATATTGTTCGCTGCCTTAATCCTGCTCCCAGCAGTGGTGAGCTTCCTGGGACGTCGGTCCCTCGGGTTACGCATGCCCTGGGCGCGTCAAACAAAGACAGAATCCCTCGATGCAGGACGTTGGGTGACGTACGGCCGTTTTCTCCAGAAAGCACCGTGGCTCTTCGCTTTCGTGGCCGCAGCCTTGGCCCTCACGCTTGCCATTCCGGCGCTGTCGATTCAGCAGGGGTTCCCCGACAATAGCAGCGCCCAACCCGGCACCCCGGCCCGTGTGGGATTTGACCTGATGGCTCAAGGTTTCGGCCCCGGCGTGAACGGGCCCTTCTTTATCGCCGTCAGTCTGCCCGAACCTCTCGACGACAGCGCGCTTCGTGATGTCGTGATTGCCGTCAGTGGAACCGAAGGTGTTGCCTCCACGATTCCCAATGAGGCAATGATTCCGCTGTATTCCATCTCCTCCGTTGGCGATACCCAAGGCCTGTACAGCGACAATGGCGTGCTCACCAATCTTCTCGTGCAACCCACCACCGCACCTGCGGCAGAAGCAACGGCTGAACTGCTCGATCGCCTTCGCACCACAACGGCTGATGCGATAGCGCCCAGTGGTGCGTCCATCTATGTGGGCGGCACCCAGGCGGTTTCTCAGGATTTCACCGACGTTTTGGTCTCCGTGCTGCCCCTGTTCTTAACCGTCGTAATCGGCTTTGGGTTCCTCGCCTTAATGCTTCTCTTCCGATCACTGGTGATCCCACTCACGGCCGCAATCACCAGCCTGCTCAGTTTTGGTGCCGCGCTGGGTGTCACTGTTGCGGTGTTCCAGTGGGGTTGGGGGTCAAACCTGCTGGGCGTTTCCACCACCGGCCCCATTTTACCTTTCCTACCCATTATGGTGTTCGCGATCCTGTTTGGTCTATCCATGGATTATGAGGTCTTTTTGGTGTCACGAATGAAAGAAGGCTGGCATCTTTCCAAAGACAACCGTTCCGCCATTCAGCATGGACTGGCTGGATCAGGCAAGGTCGTGGTAGCGGCAGCTTTGATTATGAGTTCGGTGTTCATCGCCTTCGTACCCATGCCCAACGACACCATCAAACTCTTCGGTGTGGCCTTAGCTGCGGCGATTATGATTGATGCCTTCATCATTCGACTAGTACTCATTCCCAGTGTCATGTCGATGCTGGGTAGGGCAAACTGGTGGATGCCCAAGTGGCTGGACCGGCGCTTACCCAATCTCGACGTGGAGTAGCAGTCGCGGCTGGATTTTCCCCGTTCAACAACGTCAGAACCGATCCGGGGATATCGTCATTTCGTGGGGCGCTCGGAGGATTCCGATGATGTGACACCGACACTTATTCAGTCGGTGCAACGTGCGCTGCGCCTCGTGGAAGCCGTGGCCGACCTCGATGAACGTGCCCAGGCTAAACAATTGGCCCGGTCGTTAGGTTTGAGTCTGTCCACCACCTATCACCTTCTCCGAACCCTTACCTTTGAGGGTTACCTGGAACGTCGCGATGATGGGCGGTATCTGCTCGGGCCTGAACTCACCCGGGTAGCGCGGGCCGGGGCACCCCAATCGCTGAAATTGGTTGAGCAAGAACGGCTCTGGGCAATGCTAAGTTTGCGAAAACGTCAATATTCTGTGCGGAGTTGTCAATAAACGGTCAATAAGCGGTCGATATTGACCAATGCTGCGTCCCCGTCCACTGTTAATCGCGCCTTTTTTGATATTCTCACCGCAATTCTTCATTCTGGGAGTGTCTAAAATCGGTGGGTAGTCCATGTCTGCGCACAAATTGCGTTACTTTAATGACGATCCTGGCGTTGGCGATATCAGTGACCGAAGTGGCGACGAGCAGGGTGACGCAATCCTCTTCTTGCACAACCGCCCAACGTGGGATGAAGTCGCGCAATTCATGGCCAGAAGCGGCATTCCATCGCTTGATGTCAAGCAGGTCACCATCTATGAATTGTCTGATAATTCGAGACTGCAGGTGCTTGGTGTTTTCGGCAAACTACAGGCAGAAGCAAATCTTGCTGAGCAGGCTGGTGATTCTAAGTTGCTCCAACACCTTCTTCGGTGGCAAATCCCGCAAACGAACCTGTCGCGTACCGGGGTTAGCCAAGCAGTAGAACTTCATAACCCCGCAGATGCCCCGCCCCCGGAGATCCCGCAATTGTTTTGGCCGCTGCAGGTTCCCCTACGGCTGCGCGGCGTTCTTCAAGTGCAGTTCACTGATGTGGAGATCAGCTCACCAGCAGAAGACGAGGTTGCCGAAGCGGCCTCCATACTTGCCTTACTCCTTGACCTCGTTGCGCTACATGATGAGTCAGGAAACGATGGCGATCTACCGCTTCCTTGCTGTCCCTGGTCGTCGCGACGCGGTCGAAGAAGGAAAACGACGTGGACTCCTCAATCATCAAGAGCCAACGGACGCTACTGCTATCCGGAAAGATCCGCCGAACCTCGATATTCGGCCCCCAGATTTCACCGCCACTTAAGGCCGGAACTGCACTGAGCAACCAAACTCCACTAGCATGCGCAGAGCACGGCCCGAAAGCCGTGGAAGTATCGATACAACAAGACGAACAATAGGAGTGCCGCATGCAGCGTTCCCGACGGAGGCTCTATCCGGCCGTGGTTGGTTGTACCGCCTCGCTCGTCATAGTCGGCGGAGGAATTGCAGCAGCATCTCTTTCCGCAGGCACCAACACCACCGCAGATGTGGCAGCAAACCAGTCGAATCGCGGTGACGTGCCGAGCCACAAGCCCACCGTAGGAACCCATGACATAAAGAATTACGCAGTCACCAAGAAGAAACTGTCAAAGGGCGTGTGGAAGAAAATCAAAAGCTCGGGATCACAGGGTCCTGCCGGTCCTGCCGGTCCTGCCGGTCCTGCTGGTCCTGCTGGTCCTGCTGGTCCTGCCGGTCCTGCCGGTCCTGCCGGTCCTGCCGGTCCTGGCGGTGCTTCGAGTGTCTATGTTGCGGCAGACAGCCAGGTCCCCATTAGTTCTGCTCTCACGCCGATTCTAACGACAACCATTCCGACCGCTGGATCATTCCTTGTCTCCTTCAGCGGCCACCTGAACTCTTCCTCTGCGGCCCAGCAAATCTTGTGCCAGGTCACGACCTCTGCGGGCAGTTTTATCAAGCAGCCGCTGACAGTCGTCTCGATGCCGAAGGATGCTTTAGCCACCAGTTATCTTGGCGGCACCGGGTGGATCACTTCGTCAACTGCTACGACGCTCACACTTCAATGCGGATCCGTTGATGCGCGAGGCACTGCGGGTATCGGGAATCCGACCCTTACGGCGCTAGAGGTCGACTCAATCTCCTAGTCGCCCGCTACTTCATAACCAATAGTCCTCCCGAGCCCCATCCCTGGCTGGGCGAGGGGTTTTCCTCGTAAAAGGGCATGGGTGGAGGCTAGGGGACTCGAACCCCTGACTTCTGCCTTGCAAAGGCAGCGCTCTACCAGCTGAGCTAAGCCCCCAAACGCCTCCGGACGGGAGACGCACAGGTGTGGTCTAGGTGAGGTTGGGCGGTGCTGTTGCCTCAGTCCACAGATCGTCCTCCGCCTTGGAGGCTTGGATCTGTCGGTACACGAGGTAACCAACGCCGGCCAGTGCCACGAGTAGCAATAGTTTTTTCATGTGGGCCTAGATGGACTTGAACCATCGACCTCTTCCTTATCAGGGAAGCGCTCTAACCGAGCTGAGCTATAGGCCCGAACAACCCCGGAGGGCCAGCGCCTAGGTTACACACCTGACTTAGACCGCATCGGAGAAGGTAACCTCAACGCCACCGGTGATGCCCACGGTGAGGTTGTAGAGCACAGCGAACAGCCCCGCGAGAATGGAAACAAGCACGATTTCCATGGCCGCAATGACCACGGTGATACCGAAAACTCGCGGGAACGCCACCAGGGCCATGAGATCAAAGGTGGTGGTGCCCCCGCCAATGACCTCATCTACCGTGCGGGCCAAGGTGAGGAACACCCCGCTGTAATCCAATGCCCACCACACGGCACTGGTGGCGGTAACGATGACGACGGCCAGAGCGACGGACAGCATGAAGCCCACTTTGAGTACCGACCATGGATTCACCCGAGTGACGAAGAGTCGGGCTTTGCGCACTCCTGGTACCGGAGCCCGCGAGCGGCTGGGATCAGAAACGCGTGGCACACCTTGCGGTGGCGTGTCTTCTGCACCCAACGGTCGACGCCGACCAGGTGCGGGCACCATCGCCGGGGGCGGTGGTGGAACAGGCGGTGGAGGTGAAGCTACCGGCACTGCTGAAAGTGCACCGGCAGGCGCATCTAGACGCCGGCCAATAGGGGTGGGTTGCTGCGGCAATGAATCAACGCCAGCATCGACTGGAGTTTGACTCGATACATCCGTCATCGGCCACCTCCGTTACCCACGATAGGCATGCCCTTGGCTGAACATGCCCCTGCCCCTTCACTCTAACCCGGCGATCCACCGTCAGCGGGGATATCCTCCACGGCTCCATCCACACCCGCGTCAATATCTGCATCATCATCGATCTGAGCTGCTTCAGCCGCACGCGCAATAGCCACGAGGGAACGGTCTTCACCGATATTCATTAACCGCACGCCCATGGTGTCGCGGCCGGAGGCTCGGATCTCCTCAACCCGGGTGCGGATCACCACGCCATCGGAGGCCACCGCATAAATTTCATCGGATAGCGTACACACCACGGCCCCGACGAGTGAGCCACGATCTTCGACCAGACGCATGGCTCGGACACCGAGCACCCCGCGGCCCTTGGTGGCCCACTCTGCTACCGGTGTTCGTTTGGCGTAACCGCCATCAGTGACCGTGACCACAAACGCCTCGGGGGTCACCACGTCCATGGCAAGAAGTTCGTCCTCGTTGCGAAAACGCATGCCGATAACGCCGGCTGTGGCGCGACCCATCGGGCGCAGTTGAGTATCACCGGCGGTAAACCGAGCTGACATGCCCTTGCGCGAGACCAGCAACAGGTCGTCGTCAGCGTCAACGAGACGAGCGGAGATGAGTTCGTCTCCTTCAGCCAGGTTGATCGCGATGATGCCGCCAGTGCGATTGGAGTCGAAGTCACTCAACCGGGTTTTCTTCACCATGCCGCGTCGCGTTGCTAGCACCAGATAGGGCGCAGCGTCGTACTGACGCAGGGTGAGTACCTGCGCAATGCCCTCATCGGGTTGGAAGGCCAACAGATTGGCCACATGCTGACCGCGTGCATCACGCCCGGTATCGGGCAGGTGATATCCCTTAGCTCGATACACCCGGCCCTTAGTGGTGAAGAACAGGATCCAATTGTGCGTGGTGGTAACGAAGAACTGATCCACCACATCGTCGCTCCGCAACTGTGCGCCCTTCACGCCGCGACCTCCGCGCCGTTGGGCACGGTAAAGATCGGTGTTCGTGCGCTTGGCATAACCACCACGTGTAATGGTGACCACCACGTCTTCTTCAGCAATGAGGTCTTCATCGGACACATCGCCGTCCCAGGCCACAAACTGGGTGCGACGTTCATCACCGAAGTCGCTCACGACCTCGGCAAGTTCTTCACGCACAATTAATCTCTGCCGCTCGGGTGAACCCAAAATGTCGTTGTAGTAGGTGATCTTGATCATGAGTTCGTCGTACTCATCAATGATCTTTTGGCGCTCAAGAGCCGCTAGTCGACGCAGCTGCATGTCCAAAATAGCGGTGGCTTGAATTTCGTCAATGTCAAGCAGCGTCATGAGACCGGTGCGCGCATCGTCAACCGTGGCCGATGCCCGAATGAGTGCGATGACGTCATCGAGTGCATCCAGTGCCTTTAAGTAGCCACTGAGAATGTGCGCCCGTTCTTCGGCCTTGCGCAATCGGTAACGGGTGCGCCGTTGAATAACTTCGATCTGATGGGTGATCCAGGAGCGCACAAATTGCTCCAGCGCCAAGGTGCGCGGCACACCATCAACGAGCGCCAGCATATTGGCGCCGAAGTTTTCTTGGAGTTGGGTTTGCTTGTACAGGTTATTGAGGACCACCTGTGCAACGGCGTCGCGCTTCAGCTCGATTACCAGACGCATGCCGGTGCGTGACGAGGAATCGTCGCGTACGTCAGAGATGCCGCCGAGTTTTCCGTCACTGACCAGTTCAGCAATACGCAGCAACAGATTGTCGGGGTTTACCTGATAGGGCAGTTGAGTGACGAGCAGTGACTGCCGGCCCTTAGCGTCTTCTTCTACTGTGACCACAGCGCGCATCGTGATGGAACCACGGCCGGTGCGGTAGGCATCGGCGATGCCGCGGCGACCCACGATGAGCCCACCGGTGGGGAAGTCAGGGCCTTGCACTCGTTCAATCAGTGCGGCCTGGGCTTCTTCAACTGTGGCATCAGGGTGATCAAGCATCCACTCGATGCCGGAGGCAACCTCACGCAGATTGTGTGGCGGAATGTTGGTAGCCATGCCCACCGCGATACCGGCACTACCGTTGACGAGTAGATTCGGGAAACGGCTAGGCAGGACGACAGGTTCTAGGGTCCGGCCATCGTAATTGGGAGCGAAGTCGACGGTATCTTCGTCAATGTCGCGCACCATCTGCATAGCCAGGGGAGCCATCCGACATTCGGTGTATCGCTGGGCAGCCGGCGGGTCGTTACCGGGGGAACCGAAGTTACCCTGGCCCTGCACCAGCGGGTAGCGCAACGACCAAGGCTGGGCCAGCCGAACAAGCGCATCGTAAATCGCTGAGTCGCCGTGGGGATGATAGGACCCCATCACATCGCCTACAACGCGCGCTGATTTGGAGAAGTTGCGATCAGGTCGGTAGCCCCCGTCGTACATCGCATACAGCACGCGACGGTGCACCGGCTTTAAACCATCGCGCACATCAGGCAGCGCGCGGGAAACGATGACACTCATGGAGTAATCGAGATAGGAGCGTTCCATTTCGACCTGAATGTCGATGGGATCGATACGCCCGTGCGTTGAGATGGGCTGATCAGTCACGATAAATTCTCCCGGTTAGATGTCTAGGAAACGCACGTCGCGCGCATTGCGTTGGATAAAGTTACGGCGAGATTCAACGTCTTCGCCCATGAGCACCGTGAATGTTTCATCAGCCATGGCAGCGTCTTCCAGTGTGATACGCAGCAGCACCCGGCGTTCAGGGTCCATGGTTGTTTCCCAGAGTTCATCAGCATTCATTTCGCCAAGGCCCTTATAGCGTTGAACACCCTCTTCTTTGGGCAACTTCTTGCCCGCGGCTATACCGGCCGCGACGATGGCGTCCTTTTCACGATTGGAGTATGCGTAATCGGGGGTGTCACGCGTCCACTTGAGTTTGTACAGCGGTGGTTGGGCGAGATAAACCCGACCGGCGTCGACCAGTGGGCGCATAAATCGGAAAATGAGGGTCAGTAGCAGGGTGCGAATGTGTTGACCATCGACATCGGCATCAGCCATCAGCACCAGTTTGTGATAGCGAAGTCGGTTCATGTCGAAGTCGTCATGAACTCCGGTGCCTAAGGCCGACACCAGTGCCTGAACCTCATTATTTGCCAAGACCTTGTCAATGCGAGCTTTTTCGACGTTCAGGATTTTCCCACGGATGGGCAGAATGGCTTGAATGCGTGGGTCTCGTCCCTGGCGGGCAGAGCCACCGGCAGAGTCACCCTCGACGATGAAGATTTCACATTCTTCAGGTTCGCGGCTTGAGCAGTCGATCAACTTGCCGGGCATGCCGGCTCCACCGAGTAAACCCTTGCGGTTGCGGGCTAGATCGCGTGCCTTGCGAGCGGCCATACGTGCAGATGCAGCATTGACCGCCTTGCGTGCAATCTCCTTACCCTCGGCCGGGTTAGCTTCAAACCACGCACCAAGTTGATCATTCACAACTTTTTGCACGAAGGCTTTCATTTCAGTGTTCCCGAGTTTGGACTTGGTTTGACCCTCGAACTGGGGATCGGTCATTTTCACGCTGATAATTGCGGTGAGTCCCTCGCGAATGTCTTCACCGGTCAGGTTGGCGTCCTTGTCTTTCAGTACACCCCACTCGCGCGCAAACTTATTCATCAGGCTGGTCATGGCGGTGCGAAAACCTTCTTCGTGGGTGCCGCCTTCGGTGGTGTTGATGGTGTTGGCAAAGGTGTGCACGCTTTCGGTAAATCCTGAGTTCCACTGCATCGCAACCTCAGCGGCCATGCGACGGTCGTCTGTCTCCGTTGCAATTTCAATCACACTGGGGTTGCCTGAGCCCTTGCTGGCGTTGAGGTGCCGCACAAAGTCAGCGATGCCACCTTCGTAGCAAAAGGTAACCTCACGCGGATTAAGAGTGTGACCGTCCGCATCCACGAGGGGATCCTCCGTTGATGGACGCTCATCAATGAGAGTCAGGCTTAGTCCGCGATTCAAAAAAGCCATCTCTTGGAAGCGCCGAGAGAGGGTCTCCATGCTGTAGACGGTGGTTTCAAAAATATCGGCATCGGCCCAGAACGTGATGGTGGTGCCGTGGTCGGTGGTGGCCGCACCGCGTTCCAGTGGTGCGGTTGGCACGCCGTGTGCATACGTCTGACTCCACACAAAGCCGTCGCGGCGCACCTGTACGTTGAGCTGACTAGACAGGGCGTTGACCACAGAGACGCCAACACCGTGGAGACCACCAGACACCTGATATCCGCTCCCGCCGAACTTGCCGCCGGCGTGCAGAACGGTGAGTACGACTTCAAGGGCCGGTTTTTTCTCAATTGGGTGTTCATCTACCGGAATACCGCGGCCATTATCGACAACGGCGACACCACCATCGGCCCGCAACGTGACGGTAATGGCATCGGCATAGCCAGCCATGGCTTCATCGACGGAGTTATCGACGACCTCGTAAACGAGGTGGTGTAAACCACGCTCACCGGTCGACCCGATGTACATGCCAGGGCGCTTACGAACCGCGTCTAGCCCTTCCAGAACAGTGATCGCACTAGCGTCGTATGTCACGGAAAGGGCCTCCTCGGCGAAAATATCAGGCACAACTCAAAGCAGGCGTTCAGTCTAGCGTGAAAAGGCTCACCAACCTACCCGCACACGCGCGAGAACACACCGTAGGTCGAACAGATAGGGGCAGGATGATCCCGGATATACCAATTAGGTCCCAGTGCCTCCTAGGGCACTAAAATCTGTGGGTGAAATGTTTAGGGCGCTGGCTGTGGATAGCCCCGTAATGGTTAACCGTAGGTGTCGCGAGGACCTAGACCTTTCACCCGCAGCCGACCTTTCGTCGTCGGTGCGGCTGGGCCTGAGATGCGGACTTGATCAATCACATCGGTTCCCACGACCTGCTCAATGCGGGTTTTCAATTCCGGCAGCAAAAGGGTGAGTTGAGTTGCCCAGGTAGTGGAGTCGGCCTGCAGGTGCAAAATTCGGCCCTCATTGGTGTCCATCACATCAGCGGTCACGTGCTCGGCGAGATCGGGTCCGGCAATAAATTCCCAGCGGGCCGCCAGCGTGCCAGCAGCGAGATCATCGCGGTACCCGTGATCTCCCATCCACGACGACAGCACCGAACTTGCCAATTGTGGATCGCGTGAGTCCGGTGCACTCGCCGACATCTCGGTGGGGCGCACCCGTGGGCGGCGCGAACGGCGTTGGGCGCCGGTTAGGTCAGTGCGATTGGCCCCCTGATGGGCGCCAGACACCCGAATCCGTTCTGTTAGCCAGGCGCCCAGCCCTTCATCGTCTGGCACATCATCGGTCACGTTGGGTCACCTCTGCTTTGTCCACCTCTAGCCAGCATCCCACGAGATCCACCGGCACATCTTCATCAACCGCTGCGGTAATGAACGCCTGCGGGGCATCAGCAACACGTTCAGCCAGATGTCGACGTCGACGTGTGTCTAGTTCGGCGAACACATCATCAAGGATGAGCACCGGCGTGGCTCGTTCCCGGGCAAGCAGGTCATAGGAGCCCAAACGAAGAGCCAGGGCAACCGACCAGGACTCCCCGTGTGAAGCGTATCCCTTAACAGGGGCTCGGCCAAGGGTGAGTCGTAGTTCGTCTCGGTGTGGACCCACGAGTGTGATCCCACGATCAAGCTCTTGCTGGCGCCTAGTGTCTAGAGCTTGGAAGAATGCCTTTCGGACGGCGTCAGGATCGTAGGTAACGGGTCGTTCTTCTGATCTGCTCAGGCTGTCGTCGTAGGACAACGACAGTGGTTCGCTGTGTGGGGCGATTTCGGCATAGGTGCTAGCCACCAGCGGAGCAAGATTCACGATGAGTTCATTACGTGCGCACATGAGTTCAGTGCCAAACTCAACGAGTTGCTCATCCCAAACGCTCAGGGTCGCGCTCACGGCCTCGAGGTTACTTCGGCGGGCTCCACCAGCTGATTTCAATAACGCGTTTCGCTGCTTTAAAACTCGGTCATAGTCCGCCATGACGCCGGATAACCGCGGAAATTGTTGCGTGGCAATGTCGTTGAGAAACGCCCGCCGTTCACTTGGGTCTCCACGCACGATAGCGAGGTCTTCTGGCGCGAAAGTAATCGCGGTTAGAACCCCCAGTATTTCTCTGGTGCGAGGAACAGCCACCTTATTGATGCGAGCCTGATTTGCTCGTCCAGTGTTGAGTTGAATATCAACCATGAGTGCTCTATCTCCACGGATAACTTCCGCTGCAATGACCGCCGACGTGTGATCGTGGCGGATGAGCGGAATATCACTGGCCACGCGGTGGCTGTGCAGGGTGGACAGATAACCAATGGCCTCAACAATATTGGTTTTGCCCTGGCCATTGGACCCGACAATGGCAATCACACCCCCGGGGAAGGTGAGATGAAGATCGTCGTAATTTCGAAAGTTCTGCAGGGTTAACTGGCGCACCTGGAGGTGAGGCACAGCCTCATCCATAACGCAGGTCAGCCTGCCAATCGAATAGGCATCAGCAAATAGCGGTATTGAGTTTGACTTAGTGCACCCGGTTCAGTCATGCCGGTGACAACGGCCGGGCGACTTGATGCGGTAAACGACATGTGGGTGATGGGTGAATCAATCGCCCCCAAACCATCAATGAGGTACTGCGGATTAAACGCGATATCAATGCTCTCACCGTCAAGGGTGCACTCCACCGCTTCATCGGCTCGTGCTTCGTCGCCGGTACCTGCTGAAAGATTTACCTCACCACCATTGAAACTCAAGCGAAGCGGAGAGTTACGTTCAGCGACTAGCGCTACCCGTTTGACCGCTTCAACTAGGTCAGCGGTAGAAAGTGTTGCAGTAGAGACACTTTCAGTAGGAAGAAGTGATCGGTATTTGGGAAACTCACCATCAAGAAGACGGGTGGTGGTGCGTCGACCATGCCCGGAAATACCGAGGAGTCCCTCGCCTCCCTGCGCCAGTGCAAGGTGCACCTCATCAGCTCCCGCGAGAGCTTTGGCTGTATCGGCAAGAACGCGCGCTGGAATGAGAGCCTGGGTGTCAATACCGGGGTGCTGTGGAGACCAGTTGAACTCTCGCACTGCGAGCCGGTAGCGGTCTGTTGCAGCCAAGGTGATGGAGTCACCGGCCACTTCGAGGCGGACACCGGTGAGTACCGGCAAGGTGTCGTCACGTCCGGCAGCTAAGGCCACCTGAGCCACCGCTTCGGCAAATATGGCACCGGGAATGGTGCCGGAGGAGTCGGGCATATCGGGAAGCCGCGGGTAATCCTCGACATTGAAAGTGGGAAGAGTAAATGAGGCTCGGCCACAGCGCACAGCAAGTTGCCGGTCGTGAAGAATGAGTTCTACCGGCTGCGCGGGAAGAGCACGAGCGATCTCAGCAAGTAAACGACCTGAAACCAATACCCGACCAGGTTCGCTCACGTCTGCGGCCACATGAACCTGGGCGGATGTTTCTTTATCAAATCCTGACAGTACGACCTCGTCAGTACCGGTGTCGGAAGACTCAATGAGGATCGCGGCCAGGATGGGTTGCGAGGGACGACTAGGTAGCGTGCGCGCCACCCAGGCCACCGCATCTGCCATGACATCGCGTTCAAGACGAACCTTCACGTGTAAACCTCCCCGGTCTGTTGAAGCGTCATCCTGTCACCACTAGCAAGGCCACCGCCACTGCCCGTGTCACCACCTCCCACAATTGGTGCAGGCAATGGAGATGAAATTGTCTCCCCTATTGAAATACTCGTCGTCGTAATAGGGCCGGTGGATACTGGGGATGACTGGATCTTTCCCACGTCAAAGTGCGTGTTTATGGAATTAGAACCTGTGGATAAGTGCGGCCTTGTTGTGGACGGGGTGGGTATCAGAACCACTCGACACACAGAAGTCCACAGGCAAAGGGGTTTTCATCCCCAACGTTGAGATCACGCTACGACGAAATAATTCTATCCATTCACACGTTATCCACAGGTGTGTAGTCATGCACCTATCGGGATTGGGATTTGATGCGTGCAGTGAGGTCGGCGACCTGGTTGTACAGGCTGCGTCGTTCACCGATGAGCTGTCGGATTTTACGGTCGGCGTGCATGACCGTGGTGTGATCGCGGCCACCGAAGGCTTGACCAATTTTTGGTAGGGATAGATCGGTGAGTTCCCGGCACAGATACATGGCGATTTGGCGGGCGGTGACGAGCACCCGAGAACGCGACGTGGAACATAAATCATCGACTGACACACCGAAGTAGGCCGCCGTCGTTGTCATGATTTGGGCCGTGGTGATTTCTGGGCCGGTATCGGAAGGGAATAGATCCTTAAGCACCAGTTCGGCTAGCGGTTGGTCGACCGGTTGACGATTAAGTGAGGCAAATGCGGTGACGCGGATGAGGGCACCTTCGAGCTCACGAATGTTCGACGAGATTTTTGAAGCGATGTATTCCAACACCTCAGGTGGTGCGGTGAGTCGTTCCTGCGCACTCTTTTTACGTAGAATTGCGATGCGGGTTTCTAAGTCGGGGGGCTGAACATCAGTGGTGAGACCCCACTCGAAACGTGAACGCATTCGGTCTTCGAAGTCTTGCAACTGTTTGGGAGCTAAATCTGAGGTGATCACAATCTGCTTATTGGCGTTATGCAAGGTGTTGAACGTGTGAAAGAACTCCTCTTGGGTTTGCACTTTGCCGGAGAGAAACTGAATGTCGTCCACCAGCAAGATATCGACGTCTCGGTAGCGACGTTGGAAGGCAGCGGATTTGTCGTCGCGGATGGAGTTGATGAACTCGTTGGTGAACTCTTCAGAACTTACGTACCGCACCCGGGTGCCCTTGTACAGAGTGCGGGCGTAGTGGCCTAGGGCGTGGAGGAGGTGGGTCTTACCCAAGCCGGAACCGCCATAGATGAACAGTGGGTTGTAGGCCTTGGCGGGTGCCTCGGCAACGGCGACAGCAGCAGCATGAGCGAAACGATTGCTCGAGCCAATAACAAAAGTGTCAAAGGTGTACTTGGTGTTTAACCGGCCCTCAGATGAACTGGTGACCGGGGTGCCGGTGCCGGGGCGGTTTCCAGGTACATCTGGGTCGTCGGTAAGGGCTTGGGCCGTGGTGGAGGGAGCATCGGTGGAAAACGTGGCGTCAGCGACATCGTCGAGTGCATTTTCGACAGAGTCGTCATCACCGGCGATTTCTGAAATTGTGGGGTCAACGGTGACAGCGAGGCGAATGTCTTGCCCCATGGCCGCCGAGAGAGCCTCTGTCACCATCGGTCGCAGTCGGGTTTCAAGAAAATCCTTGGTGAAATCATTGGGAGCAGCAATGAGGGCGGTGCCCTCCACGAGTCCCATTGGTCTGGTGAGGCTGACGAAGGCTCGTTGTTGAGAGCTGAGGCTGGTTTCAGCCAAGGAGTCGATGGTTTGCTGCCAGATAACCCCAAGATCATCACTGGATGGCAATTTTTCCTCCTGGCCCCAACACACCGTGGCGCAGCGACTGGTTGTCTGTACAGCGAGCAGTGTGAACTATGTGACTCGTGTGACGACTACCCACAGAGATATCCACAGGTGTGGATATCTCTAAAGAGTACGACGCACCAGCAACGGACAGTAGCGAGAAAAGGTCTCTAGGCACAAGCTGGAGGGCCGTCTGTGGATAACTTCGCACATGGGTTGATATCGTGCTAGCCGGGGCCGAATTGACCGACTCAGTTCAGTGGCCGTACGCTATGAGCCTGTTGGTGGCCCAAAGGATGCCGGCGAAACGCGTTACGAGTTATTTTCCCATTGTTGCGTACATAGGTTGTGTACATAGGTACAGGAGAGCCCGCGTCATGAAGCGCACATTCCAGCCCAATAATCGTCGTCGGGCGCGCACGCACGGCTTTCGTACCCGTATGCGCACCCGCGCTGGGCGAGCCATCATTGCCACCCGTCGTACCAAGGGCCGCCGCCGCCTCACCGCCTAGGTTTATCGTTTTGCCAGCATGGCTACACCTCGAGAGTGGGGGTATGGATGTTGCCTGCTGAGCACCGACTCATCCCCAAGGGTGCAATCACGCACACCATCCGTCGTGGGTCCCGCCATGGGGGAGTGCGTGTAGTGGCCCACGTTATGGTCACCTCCACCGCTCAGCCGCCTCGCTTCGCGTTTGCGGTCAGTAAATCCGTGGGTAATTCTGTTGTCCGCCACCGCGTCACGCGTCAACTTCGTGCTGCTTCGATGCGGGTGGCCCCTCAAGTCAGGCCTGGAACAGATGTTGTGGTTCGAGCGCTGCCACCGGCTGCACGCTCCTCAGTGGTGGAATTTGAACGGGATCTAACACGGGTCCTCTCCCGTTATTTTCACTCGCTGGAGGCAACACCGGGCGCCACGGCACCCGTTGCAGTAGCCGATGTTGCTGCCCAGGTACCCATTGAGGTGCTACCTGCACCCGTGCGGCGACAGGGCATGAGAGCCATTTTTTACTGGCTTTCCTGGCCATTACAGCGCCTGCTGATGCTACTGATCCGTGGATACCAGCGGTTCATCTCCCCAGCCTTACCCCCGAGCTGTCGTTATCATCCGAGTTGCTCAGCCTATGCGGTTGAGGCGTTGTCTATCCACGGGGTTGGTAAGGCATTTCTGCTGAGTTTGTGGCGGTTGCTGCGCTGTAATCCGTGGTCAAAAGGAGGATTGGACCCGGTGCCACAGCGCGGGTCGTGGCACCCCGATATCTACCCTGACGGTGCCACCCGACGGCCTAGCGCCGTAGGCTGCGATAACACACCTGCACCACACTGACGACGACGGAGAGTTCGCGTGGATCCCCTCTTTATTCTTGATTGGCTGCGTATCGCGGTCAGTTGGATCCTCGTCCAATTCCACTCACTGTTCTCCATCGTTTTAGACCCAGCGTCTGGCTGGACCTGGGTGATGTCGATCGTGGGCCTGGTTGTGGTCATTCGTATTTTGCTCATTCCACTGTTTGTGAAGCAGATCAAGGCAATGCGGAACATGCAGTTGATTCACCCCCAGATCAAAGAAATTCAAAAAAAGTATGCGGGTGATCGAGAGCGGCAGTCCAAAGAAACCATGAAGCTGTACCGCGAAACCGGTACAAACCCACTGGCTTCATGTTTGCCAATCCTGTTGCAGGCGCCCATTTTCTTCGCCCTGTTCCAGGTTTTGCAGGGCATTGCCATGTACAACCCCGACGATACCGGCTACACGGCACCCGGCGTCTTTAGTTGGCAGCAGTACGCGGATCTACTGCCTCAGGCCCATGAGGCCAGCATCTTTGGGGTACCGCTTTACGGATACTTCATGGGTGCGAACAACGCCAACCTCATCGAGGGCGGTTTCTCTCCGACATCCACGCGAATCTTGTCGTTCATCCTGATTATTTTGATGTCGGGTACGACCTTCTTGACTCAGCGGCAGTTGATTGTGAAGAACACCGCGCCGGGCAACCCAATGGTGCGTCAGCAGAAGATTCTGCTCTATGTTTTCCCCCTCATCTTTGCGGTGACCGGTATTAACTTCCCGATCGGTGTGCTCATTTACTGGTTGACCACCAACCTGTGGACCATGGGCCAGCAGTTCTACGTGATTAGAAATAATCCTCAACCTGGATCACCTGCATTTGACGCCTGGGAGGCCAGAAAGAAAGACAAGGCCGACCGAAAAGCAGCTCGTAAAAGTGGCGGTTCAACACTTGAATTGACGGCTGAAACCGTTGTTGAGGAGGTTGCCCCGGTGCGCGTGCAACCCAAACGGGTGCCGAAAAGCAAGCGCAATAAGCCCGGCGGTCCAACAACGACGAACAATGGTAATAATGATATAAATGGTAACAATTCGGGCAATTCATCCGACCCGAGAACCGAGCCGGTGGACACCACCCCGGCGCAGTCCACGAGTGAGGCAGCACCGACAACCGGTGCCATGAGCGCCAACGGCGCCAATGGCACACCCAAAACTGCAGCGGCAAAGCCTGGCTCCGGTAAAGCCAAAACCACCAAGTCCACGGGCAAGAAGCCGTCGTCGAAGAGGAGCAGCACGTGACCGATGTATTAACCCCCACCGATGATGATGCCGAAGTGGCCGCGGGTGAGTCCAGCGCACCAGCCCGCGATCTTGTCGCAGAAGGTGATGCTGCGGCCGATTATCTCGAGGGCCTGCTCGACATCGTTGATCTGGATGGTGACATCGACATTGATGTGGAGGGTGATCGTGCCCAGGTGGCGATCATTGAGGTAAATAAGGGCGAACTGGGCTCGCTCGTGGGAGTTGACGGCAAGGTGATGGACGCGCTGCAAGACCTCGCCCGATTAGCGGCCACGCAAAGCACAGGTCATCGTTCACGGCTGATGCTCGACATCGCCGGGGTCCGTGCGGGGCGACGTGAGGGGTTGCGTGAAATTGCCACCGCGGCCGTCACTGAGGTGACCAAGTCAGGTGAACCGATGCGACTGGCGCCCATGAATGCTTTTGAGCGCAAAGTGATCCACGATGTGGTCACTGAGGCTGGTTTAGTGAGTGAATCTGAAGGTGTTGAGCCGCAACGTCGCATTGTTGTGCGTCCCGCCTGAGTGAGGAACTCGTGCAGCTAAGTGCCGAGATCGAGTCTCAACTAGTCGCTTTCACTGAAATCTTGTCCACGGATGGGGTGGAGCGCGGTCTTATTGGACCCCGCGAGGTAGACAGACTGTGGGACCGGCACATTCTTAATTGTGCTGTGGCTGCCACCGCTGTTTCACGTGAAACAACCGTGGTTGACGTGGGATCTGGCGCGGGACTACCCGGCATCGTGTGGGCCATTGTTCGGCCCGACCTTGAGGTGATCTGCGTGGAACCGCTGCTCCGTCGGGTGAATTTCCTGACCGAAACGATCACCCGGCTAGATCTGACCAACCGGGTGCAGGTGCGTCGTGGGCGAGCAGAGGATCTGGCCGGTGAAATCCAGGCTCCCGTGGTCACGGCGCGCGCTGTTGCCCCACTGGAGCGCCTGGTGGGCTGGACCATGCCCCTCGTGGCTCCCGGTGGTGAACTCCTGGCCTTGAAAGGTGCCGCTGCAGAGGCGGAGGTGGCTGCGGCAGCAAAGACGATTGCCCGGATGGGTGGTGATCGGGTCGAGGTGAGTGAGTGGGGTCGCGGTATGGTCGACCCGCCCACCCGTGTGGTGCGGATTCATAAGTCCACCACCTGGCGCTGAGGAAGAAATGAACCCCACATCTAATTCCAAAGCCCCACATGGTGCCGTGGCCGGTACCGACGTTGGTGTTGTCACCGGGCTTGGCTGGCCGGCGACCCAGGATGTTCCACGTGAAACAGCAACCGGGCTCGGCTGGGCCGTACCGAGCAATGATGGCCTACCAAGCCACCATGTTGGCGAAAGACCGGCCCCGTCATGACGCGTATCTTGGCTGTGGCGAACCAAAAAGGTGGGGTGGGCAAGACCACCTCCACGGTCAACCTTGCTGCTGCGCTAGCTGAAACTGGTTACCACGTGCTCGTGGTTGACCTTGATCCACAAGGAAATGCCTCAACCGCGCTCGGGATTGATCATCACAGTGGCGTGCCGGGCACGTATGAAGTTCTCACCGATGATGCGCGACTAGCTGACATCGTGGTGAATTGCCCCGACCATCCTCGCCTGTGGGTTGCCCCGGCCACCTTAGATTTAGCCGGAGCGGAGATTGAACTCGTTTCCCTGGTCGCGCGGGAAACTCGGTTGGCGAAAGCAATCAGTGAGCACTTGTCCAGCCATCGCAGCCAACACGCGGTTGACCTTGATTTCATTTTCATTGACTGCCCACCCAGCCTAGGTCTGCTCACGATCAATGCTTTTGTGGCCGCCCGAGAGGTACTCCTGCCCATTCAATGTGAGTACTACGCACTCGAGGGGGTTTCGCAGTTACTGCGCACGATGGAGTTGGTGAAGGCTCACCTCAATCCAGAACTAGTGATTGGTCCGGTGTTGTTGACCATGTACGACGGCCGCACCCGGCTATCGACCCAGGTGGCAGACGAGGTGCGCACCCATTTCACCGATCAGGTACTGCCCACTGTGATACCACGGTCGGTTCGATTGAGTGAGGCGCCATCCTTTGGCCAAACAATCTTGACCTATGACGCATATTCCGCCGGTGCGATCGCATACCGCAGTGCGGCTACAGAACTGGCTGGTCCCCGTGGCTGAATCACGGCGCGGCCTTGGTAAAGGGCTTGGCGCTCTACTCAGTTGTAGTTTAAATCGTTCCAGTGCAATAACTTTGCCGGATCAATCGACCGAAATTATTCGCTATCTGGAGATAGCGCCGGATCAAATCAGCCCCAACCCTCGCCAGCCACGCACAACCTTTGACGTCGATGACATGGCCGAATTGGTGCACTCGATCCAACAGATCGGGCTGCTGCAGCCGGTCGTTGTTCGCCCGGCTACTGGTGGGCCGACCGCATTTGAATTGGTGGCCGGTGAGCGCCGATGGCGGGCGTGCCAAGAACTTGACCTAGAACTCATACCGGTCATCATTCGACCCACCGAAGATGATGCGCTACTTCGAGATGCCCTCTTGGAGAACCTGCACCGCGCTGCACTTAATCCGCTGGAAGAAGCCGCTGCCTACTCGCAACTACTCGCTGACTTTGGTGGTACCCAGGAAGAACTGGCTACCAAACTAGGGCGGTCACGCCCGCAGATCGCGAACACGCTGCGGCTATTAAAGTTGCCGGCTGCCGTGCAACGCCGGGTAGCCGCTGGTGTGCTGTCTGCCGGACATGCCCGAGCACTCCTAGGTCTTACCGATGACGCCAAAATTGAAAAGCTCGCTACCCGCATAGTGGCTGAGGGGCTTTCGGTGCGAAGCGTCGAAGAGATCGTTTCGTTAGATTCTGGAAAATCTCCAAAAGCCAAGCGTGGCAAAGGATCAGCAGGATTATCACCGGAGATGGTGGATGCAACTTTAGCGGTGGAGTCTCGGGTCGGCGACCGGTTAGAGACCAGGGTTGGGATCACCGGTGCCCGAACAGCTAAGGCTCGTGGCCGCATCGTGATCGACTTCGCCGATCTCGACGATCTGCTGCGCATCCTCGATCACATTGACCCGCCCAACTAACTGCCCGGTAACAGTGCCCGCAATAAGAAAATTACTCCTGGATGCGCTGGGCAGCCGTCTTTACTAGCTCCACCATGAGCCGGCCAATATCAAAGTTATCGGCGCTGAGTGCCTGGGGAACCAGCGAGGTTTCGGTCATACCCGGAGCAACATTGGCTTCCAAGAACCAGGGTACGCCCGCGTGGTCAACGATGAAATCAATACGTGACCAATCACGAAGGCGCAGGTTCGTGTGGGCACTGATCGCAGCCTGAGCGACAGCGGCGGCGGTTTCGCTGGAGATACGGGCAGGCACATAGAACTCCGTGGCGCCTGCGGTGTAGCGAGCGGCATAGTCGTAGAAGCCACTATCGGGAACAATTTCAACCGCGGGTAGCGCTCGGGGACCAACAGGTGAATCGATGACGCCCACCGCAATCTCGGTACCGGTGATGAACGCCTCAATGAGGGCGACCTCGCCGTAGGCGAAAGCACCGACCATCGCTGCGGGTAGGTCTTGGGGCTCGTGAACCACGCTGGCGCCGAGCGCTGATCCTCCCCGAGCGGGCTTAACGACCGCGGGCATACCGATGCGCGCGGCGAGGGCTTGAAGAACGCCCGCGGCACCAAGGTCACGAAAAGTACTGTGCGGCAACGAAACTGATGCCGGTGTGGAAACCCCAGCCCGGCGCATCAGCGACTTAGCGATGGTCTTGTCGAAGGCGGTACGCGAAGGGTTGGGCCGTGAACCTACATAGGCCAGATCAAGGCATTCCAGCACATCAGGCAATGTGCCATCTTCACCAGCCGCACCGTGCACCACCGGCACTATGCAGTCTGGCCTCATTCGGGTGAGCTCATCGAGTAGGTGTGCGTCGATGTCACGCTCGCGAATCTCCCAATCGGGCGCAGCGGTCCGCAGCGCCTCCGCCACCCGTCGGCCAGATCGTAAAGATACGTCGCGCTCGGGCGATAGCCCACCGGCAAGAACCACAACCTGCATGTTGATCCTTACTGCAAATCTGGTGTGGGAGTGGATGGCCCATTCGCCTGGTGCAGCGT
>Ga0115565_10000335_pt1 | contig 40595 bp, 38 predicted proteins | sample COGITO_mtgs_1105_FD_87199 | JGI IMG/M metagenome (GOLD analysis project Ga0115565, IMG submission 87199) | Pelagic marine microbial communities from North Sea - COGITO_mtgs_110530 | ecosystem: Environmental > Aquatic > Marine > Epipelagic | place: Germany:Helgoland, sampling site Kabeltonne... | reverse complement strand
TTCTCAACTCTGTTCCAATATTAAACTTACAGATATTTGTTTCACGTGCGAGGCGTTTTCTTTGTTCAGTAGGAACACCAGATCCACCATGAATAACTAAAGGTACAGAAGTAAGCATCTGGATTTTAGATATTCTATCTTCATCTAATCCACCTTCTTTATTTTCCTGCAAATGAACATTACCTGCTGAAATTGCCATTGCATCAACGCCAGTTTCATTTGCAAAAATTTCTGCTTCTGCTGGATCTGTACCCGCTGAATTTTCCCCATTTGAATAACCAACAAAACCAATTTCACCTTCACATGAAATATTAGATTCATGTGCAATTTTTACTATTCGTTTTGTCTCTTCAATATTTTCCTTCAAAGACTTTCGTGAGCCATCATACATTAACGAAGTAAAGCCACTGTCTAACGCCAATGCACATTCATCATATGTATAGCCATGGTCAAGGTGTGCAACTACGGGCACAGAGGCATTTTCTGCCAAATGACGAAACATTTTACCAAGGATAGGAAGAGGAGTATGTTCCCTGCAACCAGGCCCCGCTTGTAATATAACAGGACAATTTTCAGCTTCTGCAGCTGCAACAAACGCACGCATATCTTCCCATCCAAGCGTAACTAAACCACCTATTGCATATGAACCTTTTAAAGCAGGTTGAAGTACCTCTGATAATGTAGCTATGGGCATTATTTAAACTTTGCTATCATATCTTTTATACCTGGGATCGTTTCTAACTGATCAGCATGGCTTGGCTGAAAATATTGCACTAGAGACCGCTGAGATAAACCACCTAAAATTGTAAAATAATACATCTGATAACCTGGCAAAACCGCACAAGGATGATACCCAGAGTCTAAACAGATTGTTGAACCATCAACTAAATGATAAGCATCACCTGATTTTCCATCCTCACGTTGCAGCATTTGCACACCTGACCCATGGCTTGGTTTAAAACGAAAGTTATATGTTTCATCATGACGTGTCTCAATTGGTAAGCGATCTGTATCATGTTTATGGCTTGGGAAACCTGACCAACCGCCTTCACCAACAGTAAAAAGTTCTGAAACTAATAACCTACCAACTTTATCATGATACTTTGTACCTAATATGTGTTTAATTTTTCGATGTGTTTTGGTTTCATCAGATCCATATTGCACTTTATCCAACTCGTTTGTCCGTACGGAAAATGCATCTAGTACTTTATCATATTTCGCACCAGCTATAAAGACTTCAGCTTTTTCACTTGTACAAACCATTGTGGCTTTTGCCGCAGTTGGAACATAAACACCTTCAGGCTCTCCGTCCCAAACATCTTCTGTGCGCTGCCCCAATCCATCACATTTAAATCCCTCAACATCAATATTAACAGTACCTGTTGCAGGAACTATACAAGTTTCAAATCCAGGAACTGCATATTCAAATGCTTGTCCTTTTGTTAATTTAACTATGTTAAAATAATTTAATGGCACAGTTGGGTCGTCAATATCTACAATTGGTTTATTTTTATTATCAAAAGGCGCAATATGCATTTTTTTCCCTTACTTATTTGTTGGGCCTGGATGATCGGCCATAAATTCTTTTAGTGTATTAATATCTGCCATAGCAGGAGCACAACCTGGACGAGATACAGTAATTGATGCTGAAGCTGATCCTCTAAGAATTGAATCTTTTAAATCATATCCATCAGCTATAGACGTTACAAAACCTGCCATAAAACTATCACCTGCTCCTGTGGGTTTAAGGGCTTTAACTGGATATATACCTGTATGAATTTCTTGCCCATCAAAAAATGTAATAGCGCCTTCTGCACCCATCTTATAGATTACCAAAGTTGCCGATGTTTGCGACAATTCACGTGCTTTTTTTAAACCTTTATTAATACTACCTGCCATAAAGCCAAATTCTTCATCATTCCCAACTATCATATCACTTTGTTCTGCAGCAGCAGTTAAAACTTGCGATGCAACTTCTGGAGATGTCCAAGAGTACGGACGATAATCAACATCAAAAATAATTGGTAGACCAGCGCTTTTAGCGTGTGAAAAAGCTAGCATGCTAGCACTTCTTGATGGTTCAGCAGCAAAGACAGTTCCAGCAGTAATTAATGCTCCATATTTAGAATAATTTATAACTCGAACATCATCAGTATCCATCTGAAAATCAGCTGCGCCATTTCGGTAAATAACTGATTGGTGTTTTTCGACACGACTTTCATAAACCGCCAAAGAATTACGAAATTCTCCGCCAACCGGCTTTACATAAGAGACATCAACTCCATATTTTTTCAATTGGTTTACACAATATAGACCAATACTATCATCAGACACTCGGGTTACCAATGCAGATTTACCACCAAGCTTGCAAATGCCAGCAGCAATATTCGCTGATGAGCCCCCAAGCCCAACACTCATACTTATTGCATCTTCTGTAGCGGCACCTGGAGGATCAGGGTATAAATCCATTCCAGCTCGCCCAATTATTAGAAAATTATTTTCTTTTATTCCATCAAAAAGGAGTGGCATTTAAATTCCTTTTCTTTGGCGAACACGTGATGATTCCCATTCTTTGTGAGCCTCAGTAATTTTTTTGTTATTAGATATATGAGGTGTTCCGACTTCCCACCAAGTATGACCCTCAGCTGTCCAACCATCATATGGGTCAACTTTCATGACAATAACGTATGTCTGATCTGCAGATTTTGCTCGCTTGAATGCATCTGCTAATCCAGTTGGGCTTTCTACAGTTTCCGATAGAGCCCCCAATGATCTAGCATGACTTTCAAAATCAACACGCATTTGATTAACAGCAGTTGGAGTGTCTGAAATTAAATTATTAAAACTTTCGTTTCCTGTATTGTTTTGAAGTTTATTAATAACTGCAAATCCACCATTATCTAAAACTAATATAATCATCTTTTTTTGTGTTAATACGGATGAATAAATATCTGAATTCATCAACAAATATGAACCATCACCAGTGAATACAATCGTATCTTTATCTGGCTCTTTCTCAGATTGAGCTATGCGTGCACCCCATCCACCAGCTATTTCATATCCCATACAAGAAAATCCAAACTCAACATCAACTGTACTTATTCCTAAGGTACGCCAATTAGCTGTTACCTCTGCAGGCAAACCACCAGCGGCAGCAACAATACGATCACGCGGATCACAATTTTCATTAACAACACCAATTGCTTGAGCATATGATGATGGGCCGTTTTTTAAGTTTGTATTTTTTGAAACATAATCATTCCACTTTACTCGCTCTTTGCGAGCATTCTTTATCCAATTATCAGGAGTTATATATCCAACAAGTTCCTGACTTAATGTAGTTATACCAAGCTTTGCATCACCAACAATTGTTAATGAAAGATGTTTTGCTGCATCATGACGTGCAACGTTTAAACCAATAATTTTTGCGTCTTTAGAAAATGCAGTCCAAGATCCCGTTGTGAAATCTTGCAAGCGTGTACCAATAGCTAAAATAACATCTGCTTGTTCAGCAATATTGTTGGCACTATTTGAACCAGTTACACCAATTGGCCCTATATTTAGACCATTAGATTCCAAAAGATTTGCACGCCCAGCAATTGTTTCAACTACAGGAATTTGAAATTTATCTGCAAATTTTGTTAATTCTGATACAGCTCCAGAATATTGGACACCACCTCCAGCTATAATCATTGGACGCTTTGCATTTTTTAGTAATGAAATTGCATCTTTTATTTCATCAGCATCTGCAGATTGACGTCGAATTCGATGTATTTTTTCATCAAAAAATGAAATCGGATACTCATATGTCCAACCTTGAACATCTTGAGGTAAGCCAAGAAAAGCAGGGCCACAATCTGCAGGGTCCAGCATGGTTTCTAATGCAGCAGGCAAAGATTGAATAATTTGAGCAGGATGGGTTATTCGATCCCAAAAACGGCTTACCGACTTAAAGGCATCATTAACACCAAGCGTAGGGTTCCCAAAATGCTCTAGTTGCTGCAAAACAGGATCTGGTAATCTAGTAATAAAAGTATCACCACATAGCATTAACATAGGCAGTCTGTTTGCATGGGCCAATGCTGCACTTGTGAGTAAATTTGTTGTTCCTGGGCCAGCTGAAGCAGTACAAAACATAAAGCGCCGTCGTAAATGAGCTTTTGCATATGCCGCAGCAGCAAAGCCCATTCCTTGTTCATTTTGTCCCCTATATAGTGGAAGTTTGTCTTTGTTTTCATATAGCGCCTCACCTAAGCAAGTAACGTTACCATGTCCGAAGATACCAAAACCACCTCCACATAAGCGAACTTTTTCGCCATCTATTTCAATATATTGTGACGAAAGGTATTTAATAATAGCCTGTGCTACAGTTAAATTTACTGTTTCTTTTTGTTGTTTCAAGGTATTCTCCGCAAGCAGCCAAATATTTAGTAATCTCAGTTGGGTATTGACCCATATGCACAAACAAGGTTACATAATTTGCAACCGGTTGCAATCAAATTTTACAGGAGAATTTAGATGTCCAGACTAGGCATTGGCATCATTGGAGGTGGCTACATGGGCAAGGCACATGCGGCTGCATATGGCTCTGTTGGTACACTCTTTGAAACGACACTTAGGCCAGAATTAGAAATGGTTTGTGCAACAAGTATATCAAGTGCAGAAAAGTACCAAAAAAATTATGGATTCAAATCTGCTACGACAGATTGGAAAGAAGTTGTAAACAATCCCAATATAGATGCAGTGGTAATAGCTTCACCTCAGTCTACACATTGCGAAATAGCATTGGCTGCATTTAAGAATCGCAAACATGTTTTTTGTGAAAAACCCTTAGGTGCATCCGTTGAAGAAAGCCGAACCATGTTAACTGCTGCAGAAGCCTCTGGAATGGTTCATATGACTGGATTTAATTACATTAGAACACCTGCATCACAATATGCTCGTCAATTGATTGTAGAAGGTCGGATAGGTGACATAACTTGGTTTCGAGGCGAGCATACTGAAGATTTTTTAGCAGATCCATCTATACCAACAAACTGGCGAACGACTGGAAAATCTAATGGAACCATGGGTGATTTAGCTCCCCATATGATAAACGCAGCACGAGCGTTAGTGGGACCTATTTCGTCATTAACTGCATGCGTAGAAACTGTTCATGCTAATAGGCCAGGTGGAAAAGTAACTAATGATGATCAAGCACAAATGATGTGCAAATTTGAAAATGGAGCTCAAGGTCATTTGTTTTTTAGCCGTGTCGCGACTGGGCGAAAAATGGGTTATGCCTACGAAATACATGGTACAAAAGGTTCAATAAAATTTGACCAGGAAGATCAAAATGCATTGCATTTATATACAATTGATAGCGTAGAAAAAGAAAGAGGTTTCAAAAAAATACTTACAGGCCCAGCCCATCCTGATTATAAAGCATTTTGCCAAGGCCCAGGACATGGGACTGGGTATCAAGATCAAATTATTATTGAAGCAAATGATTTTTTAAGAGCTATCCATGAAGGGCGTAATATTTGGCCAACCTTTTCTGAAGGAATGGAAGTAAATAGAGTGGTTAGCGCCGCATTAGATTCAAGTGAGAAAAATATCTGGGTTAAGATCGCAGATTATTAAAATAAAGGCTATAAATATGATAAAAATAGGTAATGCCCCGTGTTCTTGGGGAGTTGAATTTGCGGATGATCCACGCAACCCAAACTGGCGCAAAGTGCTACAAGAAAATGCTAGTGCAGGATACACAGGGATTGAACTGGGCCCTGTTGGATTTATGCCAGAAGATCCAGAAATTTTATCTGACGCACTTGATGAATTTAATCAAGAATTAGTGGGTGGTGTTGTTTTTCGAGCATTTCATGACCCAGAAAAATGGGAAGATGTATTGGATGGAGCACAAAGAACTTGCAAAGCATTGAAGGCTCATGGTGCAAAACATTTAGTCTTAATAGACAGCATATCTGAACGCCGTGCACCAACAGCTGGAAGAGCCAATGAAGCTGAACAAATGGATAAAGCAGAGTGGACAGCATATCGCGATAGAATTGCTACAGTTGCACGTATTGGCGCAGAAGAATACGGACTTACGGTTGGCATTCACGCTCACGCCGCTGGCTTTATGGACTTTGAGCCAGAGCTAAACAGGTTATTAGATGAAATTGATGAAAATATCTTAAAGATTTGCTTTGACACTGGTCATCACTCTTATGCTGGATTTGACCCTGTAGAATTTATGAAAAAGAATATAAATAGAATTAGTTATATGCATTTTAAAGACATCGATCCAAAAGTTAAGGCACATGTTGTTGCCAATAGAACAGACTTTTATGATGCATGTGGGCAAGGTATTTTTTGCAACCTAGGCGATGGGGATGTAGACTTCCCAGCTGTCAGAAGACTTCTCTTAGATAATAATTTTAATGGTTGGTGTACTGTTGAACAGGACTGTGATCCTGAAGGAGACACATCACCAATTGATGATGCAAAATTAAATCGTAACTATTTACAATCTATTGGCTTTTAGGAGAACTCATATGAAAAAACTAAGATGGGGAATGATAGGTGGTGGTGAAGGTAGCCAAATTGGACCAGCCCACCGCTTGGGTTCAAGCTTGGATGGGCTATTTGAATTCAGCGCAGGTGCATTAGATCACCGCCCTCAAGAGGGTATTGAATATGGGCAAAAACTTGGGTTGGGTGAACGCGCTTATGGTAGTTGGCAAGATATGTTGACAGCTGAAAAAAAGCGTGATGATGGAATTGACCTTGTTACTGTCGCCACTCCAAATTCTACCCACTTTGAAATTACAAAGGAATTTCTAGAAAGCGGATTTAACGTTTTATGTGAAAAGCCCATGACAATGACTGTCGAAGAAGGTGAGGAGATTGTTAAAATTTCGAAGAAATCTGGTAAAATTTGTGCCGTAAATTATGGCTACACTGGATATAGTTTAGTTAGACACATGAAAGCTATGATTCAAAGAGGAGACATAGGTAAAATACGATTAATAAATGCTGAATTTTCTCATGGGCATCATGCCGATGCAGAAGATGCCAATAATCCCCGCGTAAGATGGCGATATGATCCTGCTCAAGCAGGCGTCAGTGCTCAATTTGCTGACTGTGGTATTCATGCAATGCATATGGCTAGTTTTGTAACTGGCCAAGAAGTTACAAAACTTTCCGCTGATACAGTATCGTGTTTAGAACAGCGTGTTTTAGAAGATGATGCAATGGTAAATTTCAGAATGGATGGAGGAGCAGTTGGACGTCTTTGGACATCATCTATTGCTATAGGTCGTCAGCACGGCTTGGGTATTCAAGTTTTTGGAGAAACTGGTGGATTAAGGTGGAGCCAAGAGCAACCAAATCAACTTTTCTACATGCCTTTAAATAAACGCCTGCAGATTATTGAACGTGGTGAAGCTAACTTATCACCAGAAGCAGATCGAACATCTCGCGTTACAATTGGGCACGCAGAAGGAATGCCACTGGCTTTTGCAAATATATATACAGATTTAGCAGAAGCAATAAATGCAGAAAAAGAAGGTCGCAAAATGAATCCTGCTGCTGATCTTTATCCCAAAGCCGTTGATGGATTAAGATCTATGGCAGCTGTTGTTGCAGTCTCAAAATCTGGAAAACAAAATGGCAAATGGTTAGATGCTCGTCCTCCAATGTTTCAATAAAATACTATTTAGGCGTGGGGCGAAGTGTCCCACGTTCTATAATTTTACATTCAAACAATTGTCCCTCTGGACGAATGGAGCCATTTTTAACTATTTCTGATACGCGGTCGATAGATGCTGATATTATTTCTGGCAATGGATTACTAATAGTTGTTAAGTTTATGTTATCCCAACTCGCCATTTCCATATCATTTAAACCTATAATTCCAACGTCTTCTGGCACATTATATCCAGCACCTTGGAGTGCAGACAATGCACCAATTGAAAGAACATCGTCAGCACAAAAATACGCCTCTGCAAGATTATCTTCCATTAATCGAAGCATTGCAGTTCGCCCCGCCCCAAAAGAATATTCACTTGCAAAGCTTGTGGAACAGCTACAATCTGAATGAGCCTCAATTACACTAAGGAAGCCTTTACCACGGTCTATTGTGGTAGTTGCAGTTTCTGGGCCACCTAAAAAAGCAATTTTACGATAGCCCCTAGAAATTAATGTTAACGCAGCCATTCGACCCGCCATTATATTATCGATACCTAGTACATCAACTATGGGATTTTCACTATGGCTCCCAAAAGGATGAACTACTGGAAAGCCAGCATCTTTAAATGCTTTTGAAAATCCAGGCTTTAGTGTTGAGGAAGCAACAATAACACCATCAACAGAATATTGACGCAACATCCTAATAGATGCCTCTGGGTCAGTTTCTTCTGAAAGATTTACTAAGAGTGGGCGGAGACCGCGCTCTTGTAAACCACGTGTAAATAAATCAAATACTTCCAAAAAAAATGGATTTCTAAAGTTATTTGAAACCAATCCAATCATTTTAGTTCGGCCAGTTGTCAATGATGATGCTAATGCATTTGGACTATATCCAAGCTCTAAGGCTGCTTTTTTTACTTTTTCACGTGTCTTTAAAGAAACTGAAGCACCTTCAGTATAAGTCCGTGAAACCGCTGAACGGGATACGCCAGCTAGTTCTGCGACATCCTTTAGCGTTACGATCATAAATCTCTCCTAAATCAATCTTTAGGTTTTTTGGTATAATTAATTGTATAGAATTGCCATGAACAAATACTTGCAAGGCCAAGGAATATAACTGCCCAAATTATGTTTGAATTGTATAATTCTAACATACCCCAAAAAAACAAAATACAAACAATTACAATTCGTATCCAGGCTGGAGCAAAAAATGGGTTATTAAAATCAAATAATTTCACGAGGTACTTTCATATTCTGCACCAGTTTTGGCGCCAGTTATATATGATACAACATCTTCGCCATTATAGTCACCACTTTTTATATCAAGGTTTGCACAAATCTGACCACGCCGAAAAACTACAATGCGATCAACCAAGTCAAATACTTGTCGCATATTGTGGCTAACCAAAATTAATGGTTCACCTTGGTCTTTAAGTTGGCGAATAATATTTTCTACTTGTTTAGTTTCCTGTACACCAAGTGCCGCCGTAGGCTCATCCATAATAGTTAATTTAGAATGAAAAGAAGCAGTTCGTGCAATAGCGACACATTGCCTTTGTCCTCCCGACATTTTCTCAATGGTGTTGTGAATATTTGGTATCTTGACGCCAGTTTTCTCTAAAGCAGCCATGGTATCTTTTCGCATAGCTTTGTAATCCAGCAATCGAAATGGGCCAAGCCAGTTCCATTTTGTCTTTTCACGCCCTAAAAACAAATTGTCTGGTACATCCAAATGATCAGCAAGAGCCAATGTTTGAAACACAGTTTCTATACCAGATTCCCTTGCCTCAATAGGACCTTTAAAATCAACCTCTTGGCCGTCAAAAATAACAGTTCCACGTGTACGCTGCTCCACACCAGTAATTTGTCTAACAAATGTTGATTTTCCAGCGCCATTGTCACCCATAATGGCAACATGCTCACCTTTTTTAAGTTGAAAGTTTGCACCTTCAAGCGCACGTACACCACCGTAATGTTTGGTAAGGTCTTCTGTCTTCAGAACAAACTCTTCGCTCATATTTTATACTCCTAGCCTAAGCTTTTTTACGTTGACGATATTGATCTAAAATAACCGCAGAGATAATAATCGCACCCATAGCCATAAGCTGATAAGATCCATCTAACTTTATGTAAGTAAAGCCAGAACGGATTACACCAAGTACCATTGCACCGAGTACTGTACCGATAATAGAACCACGACCACCTGTAAGACTAATCCCACCAATCACCGCCATAGCAATTGCAAAAAGTTCATAAAACTCGCCCATACCAGCTTGAGCTGTTGAAGCTTTTGAGCTCAATACAACTCCTGCAAAAGCCGCCAACATGGCAGCAATCATATAAACCATTATTTTATGGCGTTTAACATTAATTCCAGACATACGCGCTGCTTCTTCATTTGAACCAATAGCGTAGGTATGCTTACCATAAACTGTGTATCGCATAATTAAGTGAAAAACCACTGCTAGCGATAGAAACCAAACAACAGGCATCATCCCATCACCGATTGCTTTATATTGCTCTGTTGGAAATGAAATTGGGTTTCCTGATGACCACCATAGCGCAATACCACGGCAAATTAAAAACATTCCAAGAGTTGCAATAAACGGTGGTATTCTAAAAATAGCAATAAATGTACCATTTATCGCGCCTATAAATGCGCCAAAAGATAGACCAATAACTATCGGTATAAAAACGGGTAGATCCATCGCCCAAGTACCAAAAAGTGCTTTTGGATTAGCATATCCGTTTACTAATTCGGTTTGACCAAAACTCATTGCAATCATTGCAGTAGCTGCAACTAAAGGCCCAGAACTTAGGTCAATACCTGCTGTAATAATAACTTGTGACACCCCAAGAGCAATAATTCCAATAATCGCAACTTGTAGAATAATTATTTTTAAACGGGCCTCATTAAAAATAGAGTCAAAACGACCACGAGAATCAAATAGGAAGCTCTGATCTTTCATGTAGGGTAAAATTTGTCCTAAAGCCTCAAAAATTACTATGATAATTATTAATGCCAGCAAAACATTCAGTTCACTTGGCCAAGAACGTTTTGTCTTGTCGAAGGTTAATCCGCCTGTACCTTGGCTTGTATCTGACATAGATGAAGCTCCCTTTTGAGCATTTTATATAAATTCAAGGCGGCACATACAGCGCCGCCCTGAGTATTTAAATTTCTTAAGAAAGTTTAGTTTTTGCTAAGGAAATCACCCATGTTGTCTGGTGTAACCAGAACAAATGGGATGTATACTTTCTTGTCAACTTTTTCACCGGCAATAATGCGAAGCGCTGTATCGATTGAACCTGTACCTTGACCAACAGAATCTTGGAATACTGTTACATCATAATCACCTGCTGCCATTGCCAATAGTGCATCTTGAGATGCATCAACACCACCAACTTGTACATCTGCCATATCCATTCCAGCAGCCTTCATTGCTTGAATAGCTCCAATTGCCATTTCATCATTGTTCGCAAGAACAAAATCGAATGGTTCCCCTGAAGACATCCAGTTTGTCATAAGGTCTTGCGCCTCATCACGTGACCAATTTGCAGTCTGCTCATCAATGATAGTCATGAAGTTACACATATCCATACCAATAACATCATGCACATCTTTTGAGCGCTGTACTGCAGCTTGATTTGAAAGCTGACCATTCATCAAATAACCAGTTGCACCACCAGCCTTACCGTCAGCCCGCAAATTTTTACAAATTTCAAATGCTGATAGTGTGCCAGACTCAATCTCGTTAGATGCAACAAATGCTTGCGTTGCAGGTAGAACGTCAACGTTGTCGGGTTCACGGTTCACATAAACAAGTGGAGTATCACCTGCAGCTGCAGAAACTGCTGCACCAGCAGATGTGTCTACGATGTTTACAATTATAGCGTCTACACCAGATGCAACAAAGTTTTTAACTTGGTCTATTTGCTTTGCAAGATCATCAGTCGCGTCTTCTTGTTGATACGCCAAACCATCAATAGTGCCAGCATACTCAACCATACCAGTACGCAATACTGTTAACCAGTTATCATCAAAACGTGAAAATGTCGCTCCGATTTCCTGAGCCGCAGCAGATGTAGCCATTAAAGCAACTAAGCCACTGGCGATTAGTGTCTTTTTCATAATTTTCCTCCCAAAATGTGCCCGGAGCACAGGTTATATTTCCGGGGCCTTATTAAAGGCCATATAAATAATTATTCTTAAGCAAAATTCTAAAAATAATTACTAATTTATTAAATCAGATTAAAATGTTCTCAAAAAATATTGAAATTCTACCTGATTCGATGTCAATTCTAACTAAGTCTGCCACTTTTGCAACCGGTTGCATTATTTTCTTGCAACCGGTTGCAAAGTCATAAATAGTATATAAAAAAATATTTCAAATAAATAGGAGTCAAAAATGCAAGGGTATTTATCTTCAAATGATTGTAATCTAGAAAAATTTTCTAAAAGTTTAGATCACACGTTAAATCAAAGCGATGTGCCACTAGCTCACGACATCAAAAAAAATATTCCTATTTATGATGTATCCCAAATAGATTTTTTAGATAATACACAAACATTACGTACAGAATGGGCAAATGTATTACATAAAACTGCAGGTGTTCTCGTTTTAAAGAACGCATACCCAGATACATCCTGTATCGACGCAGCTACTTTAATATTCGAAAAAATTATTGCAGATGAAAAAGCTGCTACGGGTGATAAAGCAGATCACTTTGCTGCTTCAGGTGCAAATGATAGAATTTGGAATTCAGCACAAAAACTTTGTCAGTCTGATCCAGATACTTTTGCTAAATATTTCAGCAACCTTGCAGTGGATACCGCTTGTAAAGCTTGGTTAGGGCCAAATTATCAAATGACTGCTCAAATCAATCTAGTTCGCCCAACCGGAGCTGCACAAAGCCCCCATCGAGATTACCATCTAGGATTTCAAACTAGAGAACTTGCAGAAAGTTATCCTGCGCATGTTCATGATTTATCGCCAGTACTAACATTACAAGGTGCAATTGCTCATATTGATATGCCCATCGAAAGCGGTCCAACAAAACTCTTACCATTTAGCCAAATATATAGGCATGGTTATTTAGCATATAGTCAGCCTGAATTTCGTGAATATTTTGAAAATAACTATGTTCAAATACCACTTAATAAAGGAGATGTATTATTTTTTAATCCCGCACTTTATCATGCTGGCGGTGCCAATATCAGTAAAGACATTCACCGTATGGCAAATTTACTACAAGTATCATCAGCATTTGGAAGGGCAATGGAAAGCCTTGATCGATCAGGTATGACTAGAAAACTATATCCAATATTGGCAAAGAATAATCATAACCTTAGTGAAAAAGAAATAGACGCGGCTATAACATCATGTGCTGAAGGATATTCCTTTCCAACAAATCTTGATACTGCACCTCCACTTGATGGCTTAGCGCCTGAAACGCAGGCCAATTTATTTAGACGAGCACTCACTGAAAAAATGTCAATTTCAGATTTTGAAAAAGAATTATCATTACATGATAAAAATAGAAGAGCTTAATTTTTAACATTATAAACTTACAATAAATTTAGCTCCACCCAAATGAGAGGTCTCGACATGTATTTTCCCACCATGAGCTTCAACAATTTCACGACACATAAAAAGTCCTAGACCAGAACTATTTTTAACAATTGAATTTCCACTTCTTAATGAAAAAAATCTATCAAAAATTAATTCTTTCATGTCATCCCTAACACCAAGTCCACTATCTTCAACAACCAATATCAATGGTTTTCTCCATCGTTTATTCAAGGATATGCTTATAGTTCCTCTTGGTTGACTAAAGCTTATAGCATTTTCGATAAGATTTATTAGCACTTGAGCAATTCTGTCTGGCAGACCATTAAAATTTATATTTTTTTGTAGCACTACATCAATAATAATTTTAGAATTTTTTAATTCATCAGTATAATGACTTACTATATCGTCTGTCATGATACTTATATCAAATTTTTCTCTCTTTTTTGCTACAATTTCATGATCAACAATAGCAGCTTCTGATATGTCAGAAACTAATTTATTCATTCTTAATGCTTGGTTTTTAATCTTTAATAATGCTGATTTTTTATTACTATTTTCAGCGTCTAAATTATTTTCAACATGAGCAATAATTGATGCTATTGGGTTTTTTAACTCATGCGAAACATCTGCAGAAAATTGTTCTTTATCCTTAAAAAGCCTAATAATTTGCTTTGTTAATTTAACCAAATTATTATGAAGAAGTCCAATTTCATCTTTCCTTGATGCAAGTTTTGCAACTGACATATTTGCCATTTGATCGGCCAAATCGGCTGGTGTTAACTTCCTATTTAAGCGCTTTGATAATCGTCTAAGTGGGAATGCAATTGAAAATGCTAAAGCCAATCCAAAAACTAACGTAATAATACTTATGCCTATTAAAAATTGGACTCGAAGAGAGTTCCTACTAAAATATGCATTTTTCAAATTATAATCTTCCCAAACCTCAACAAGAGCTATAGTTTTACGATCAACTTTAATTGGCGCTAAAACTCTAATATCATAAGTATTTTCTCCAGATTTAATTACGTGATGTTGAGGTCTGAATTTAGATCGCCGGGTAACAATAGGATCTGTAACTACCCGAGTGTCAGTTAATCTCCTATAGTATGTGAATAATGTCCCAATAACATCCCATGCATACCATTTGTTTTTTTGACCTTGGCTTCCAATGGCCTCTAATGGGCTAACAGCAATTGATGAGCGTAGAATAGGGCGCGTTCCATTATAATAAACGTAACCTTTCCCTATCTCTGTTTGATCTTCATATTTATAAATTTTAATTTTATGAATAGGAAGTAACTGAACATCATCGAAAAGGTCATACATCCTAAGCATTAATTGAAAGTCACTTATCTTATCATTATTAAATGATGGCCGAGCAATTTTTCCCATAAAAGATGCTTTAGAATGTAAATTATTTATCTTATTTGAAATGTCATTTCGTACAAAATCATCAGAACTAAAAAAGAATAACCAAAGCGCAATCAAAAACATCAGCAAAAGCCCAAATATTTTTGTTAAGATGCTATGCAAAAGTTCAAACCTTTAATTTATATCCCAAACCATGGACAGTTGAAATTATATCACATGATTTATCAACATTTTCAAACTTTCTACGTATATTTCTTATATGACTATCAATCGTCCTATCACTTACATAAATATTATCCTGATAAGCTGCATCCATAAGTTGTCCACGTTTTTTCACAGCACCAGGCCTATTTGCCAAACTTATTAAAAGCATACATTCAGTTACGGTCAAATTAACTATTTGATCTTTCCAAGTTACTAAGTGCCTATCAATATCAATCTGTAAATCATTAATTATGATTGGTTTATGGGCACTGGAAATTTCAGTTGTGTGACGCTTTAAAACAGATTTAATTCTAAATAATAATAAATGCTTGCTAAAAGGTTTAGCTACAAAGTCATCGGCGCCCAAAGTAAATCCAATTATTTGGTCTTGTTCATCTGATTTTGAAGATAAAAAAATTACAGGAAGTCTTTGGTGTTTTGCCCTTACTTGAGTAAGCAGTTCGTAACCATTCATTTCAGGCATTTTAATATCAAATATCGCAATATCAACATTAGTTTTATCTAAAAAATCTAACGCATTTTGTGGGTTCAAATAAGATGATACCTTATAACCTTCACTCAAAAGCATTTCTTTTAATGGATCTAATATTTCTTTTTCATCATCAACTATTAAAATATGTGGCATAAAAAATCCTCTCTTAATAAGCCCTCACATATTTTTTTTTAGGTAACAAGAGTATTTAAATAGGCTGCACAAAATATTCACATACTTTCATTAAGTTTGCAAATTTTCCCAATTAGCACTGCATATCATCCATTTATTAAAGTTTCACAGGGCAGAAACACCTGAAGAGCAAACACCTCGTAGCTCCCCTAGCAGTGTTACCTCCTGGCATTGTTAGGGTTTTAAGCAAGGAATAATGAATGATAAATCTAATATATATTATACCAATTGTGATATTTAGTATCGCATTTATTCTAAAGGTTTTTATGTTCAAATGAAAAGATCATTACAGAAATTAACAATTTGGACATTTTTTAAATATCCAAAAATTTTAAAAATTAACATAAATTTCAATGACGGTGGCCTCTGGCCATGGGAGGTAAATTCTTCAAAATTTATTTCATCACCATATGATGATAAAAAAACTTTCATAACAGAGAGGGAACTAAAATGATTCAAATTGTTACTATCATTGCAATTGGCACACTTTGGGCTGCATCATTAGCGGTCGTTGTCTTTGAAATAATAATACCAAGCAGAAGTATAAGCCCAGCTATAGAAGTACAAGAATTTACACATGAGCTACCTAGAAGACATAGTGTATAATTTATTGGTGTGGTGATTATTCATAAAATAATCACCACAAATTAATTAAGATATCTTTATCTGGTAACAATATTCTTACTAGTACGGTATGCGTAAATATTAGTGTTATTAATTTTATAAAGTTCACCTTGTTGCGCATTTTCAAATTTTTGATTTTTATTATTTAATTTATAATTTAAATTTTTACTTTTAGTCTGAATTTGTTTAATTTTAGGGATACTCGTTTCTTCTGGCATAACACCGGCTAATGATGAATTAGCAATTAGCCCTAATATACAAATTGATAAAAAATATTTCATAGTAATCTCCATTTAGGTCTTTTTAAAAGCTCTCTGATGACGTGCGACCATGAAAAGTCACCAGAGAGAAGTTTGAAGCCAACTGAGGTCTTTTGCTGACTTTTAAAATGGCAAATTTAATCACCTCTTGAGGTTGTATGAAATAAAGTTGCAATAAAGATGGCATAAATTTGTAGATTTAAAGGAAGAATGTGCAAAAATAATGATTTAGAAGATGCCAATCTACATAATAAAATCAAACTCTCTGAGGACTTTTTTTTTAAGTTAATTCAGATTATAATATATAAAATTATTTCAAGGAGGCCGGTTTCAATGAAGCAAGTAAAATTTGTACAAATGAAAGATGGCGACAAAGAAGATTATGAGTTTTTAATAAAGCATGAGGTTGAACACACCAAGGGTACAGCTGATAGATTAATAAAAGCTTTAGTCGAATTAGATGAAGGATTATCTGGATATAAAATAACACGACTAGGACACTCACTGCAGTCAGCAACAAGAGCTTGGCATGATGGAGCAGATATCGATTGGATCGTTTCTGCATTACTCCATGACATTGGAGATATTTACGCACCATATAATCACGATGAATATGCAGCTAGTATATTAAGACCATTTGTACGTGAACAATGCTCATGGGTTGTAGAGAAGCATGGCATATTTCAAATGATTTACTATGGAGAGCATGTTGGATCCAATCCACATAAGCGTGATAAATATATTGAAAATATTTATTTCAAAGATTGTTCAGATTTCTGTGAGTTCTGGGATCAAAAAAGTTTTGATCCTGATTACGATACTAAACCAATTGGTTTTTTCATCCCATTAGTAAGGGAAGTTTTCTCCCGAAAACCTTATGATTCAATCTTTATCAGACCAAATGAACGTGAACCATTAATTACTAATACAAGTACAGGCTAACACTTATGAGCGTATATGTGTAATCTCTTAACTCTAAAATGAATTTTTATTAAAAAACATTTTGGTGCCAATAAATGGCGGTGTTGCCAGACAGATGAGATAAGGTATTAGTCGCACTAAACTTTGTGGAAAATAAGTCCAAAGGAAACCAATGGGATGTCAAGTTTGTCTGACAATGCCAAAACCATGCTATTGATCAAAGTATATAGTTATGATCTATCTAGTGAATGAGCCTGACCGATCTGAAATCCTTCAATGCTGTTGCCCGATATGGTGGATTTGTTAAAGCGGCTGAACAACTATTGCGTGCTCAACCGACGGTCACGGTGCAGGTAAGAAATCTTGAAAAGAACTTTGGGGTAGAGCTGTTCTATCGCGGACGCGGACAGACTGCGAAATTAACGCCTTTTGGTGTGCAACTGTACGAAACAACGCAGCAATTATTCAATTTGGAGATAGACGCAAATACTTTACTAGAAAGCGCAGGCAATGCACAAGGCGGCTTTCTGAGGCTTGGTGCGATCTCACCCAGATGTGCGCTACCAAGCATGACACAAGTTTCCAGAGATCTGCCAGGGCTAGAGCTTAGCCTTCGGATTGATAATTCCCAGGCATTGCTCAGGGCGGTCCTGAATCACGATCTGGATATCTGTTTCGTCGGACTGCATGAAACAAACAGCCGGTATTTTACCCAGAAGATTTCTGCGCCAGAAATCGTGCTAGCCGCATCACCAGATCATCCAAATGCTGAAAAAGGGATTATCAGCAGATCAGATTTTGCGCAGCAGACGCTGTTGCAGCGAGAACCGGGCTCAGAAACGCGCGCGTTGACTGAAGCGGATTTTCAACTTCACGACTATGCCCCTGCACGGACACTTGAGATTGGCGGGCGAGAGAGCGTATTGCTGGCGGTTCAGAATGGTCTGGGCATCGCTCCGGTCTCGCTCGAAGAGGTTGGAACCACAGACCCGGTACGGATCCTTCGCTGCGCGGATTTCCGCACCCACGGCGAAATTCATATCGCCTGCCTTGCCAACCGCCTGCACATTCCCATTGTCAAGTCGATCTTCGCCATTGAGCGCAACAAAACGAGTGATTTGTGCTAAATTACCGGACGCTTAACCAAAGACCAAATTAGGCAATGCCAGCACAAGTTGTGGGAAGGCCGTGATCAAAAGCAACGTGATCAGCATCGGGATGTAGAATGGCAGGATATCTTTGACCACGCCCTCAATTTTCTCACCCGATACATCTGACACGACATAGAGAACAAGCCCCATGGGCGGCGTGACCAGACCGATCATCAGGTTGAAAACCATGATGACGCCGAAATGGACTGTATCGATGCCAGCAACGTCCATGATAGGAATCAATACTGGGGTCAGCACAATCAGGACCGAAATCGGCTCTAACACGCAGCCGATAAGCAGCAACAAGACATTAACGGCCAAAAGCAAGACAATTGGTGATAAATCAAACGACATCAGCCAGTCTGCCAGATCACCCGATACGCCTTCCCGGGCCAAGATCCAGCCAAATACACCAGCTACGGCAACCACGAACAAGACATTCCCGGATAACAACATGCTTTGTAAAAGCGCAGAACCAAAACTTTTGACAGTCAACCCACGCAGGATCACGAACCCGATCACGGTCGCGTAAAGTGCTGCGACAGCTGCGGCCTCTGTTGGCGTGAAAATCCCTGCCGAAATACCAACCAAAATGATGACAGGCATCAGCAGCGCTAGCATCCCTGCGGGCAGCGCGGAAAAGAACTCAGCCGCCGTGGCACGCGGATAGACCATCACGTCGCGTGTTTGGGGCATAAAACGCAGCATTGCCATCATTATGAGACCCAGCATAAGCCCTGGAACAGCTCCGGCAAGAAACAAACGCCCCACAGATTCCTCGGCGATGACCGCATAAATGACCATTGGGATCGACGGCGGAATGATCGGGCCAATTGTGGAAGAAGCGGCTGTGACGGCGGCACTGAAGCTACCGGAATAGCCGTCCTTTTTCATTGGTTCTATCAGTACGGAACCAAGTCCACCAGCATCAGCCACGGCTGAGCCTGACATCCCTGCAAAGATAATACTGGCAGCGACATTGACCTGTGCCAGTCCGCCGCGCATGTGTCCAACCAGACAGCGCGTGAACTGTATCAACCGCTCCGTCAGCCCACTGCTGTTCATTACCTGGCCTGCAATGATGAAGAACGGCACGGCCATCACTGTGAATGAATTGATCGAGCCTGACATACGCCCAATGGCTGAACCGAGGGGAATGCCGTTGACTGCCAGATATAGCAGAGACGGAATCAACACAGCAAAGCTTACCGGCACACCGACGAGCATCAGTGAGGCAAGGATCATCAGGATTTCATTCACCGTCATAGAAATTTCTCCGTGCCTACACCATCTTCATTTTCTGCATCTGAAAACGCGTCCCGTCCCCAATCTGGCAGAATAATCAGGCTCATGACTGAAGACACCACGATAGGAAGCGTAAACAAACCCATCGGCCACAAAAGGCCGGGGCTGGTCTGATTCCACGTCACCCCAACCTGTTTCCACCCGATCCAGATCAGTGCCAGTGATCCGCCAACGACCGCGAGGATCTGGATGACCGTCAACATTCGGCGTACCTTCATTGGCATCAACATGTGAAAGTAATCGATACTGATCAGACGCTGATGCATCAGCAAAACCGGCACGGCCAGAAATGTGGCCCAAATACTTAGAAAACGTGCCAGCTCGCCGGTCCAACGCACCGAAAAGCCGCCTGTGCGGGCAATTATCTGGTAGATGACGATGCCAACCATAGCAATCCCAATCCCGATCAACGCACCTTGATTAACAAGGAGCAGCCAACGGGACAGTTTTGAGCGCAGTCCCATCACGTAGCGGCCATGGCTCTGGCCTGACGCCGGGCGCGGGACAATTTTACCGTGTGGTCGTAGGTAATAGCCAATGCACCGTGATCGGCCATGCCTTTGCCTGCAATATCAAGGGCGGAGCCATGCCCGACCGAGGTCCGGATAAAAGGCAGTCCGAAGGTCATGGTGGTTGTCTCATGCATGTTCATCCGTGCAACAACCTGGTCGTGATACAGCGCTAATGTCAGATCATAATCACGCCCGTCATAGGGTGGGGAAATCAGCGCATTGACCGGGAATGGCCCGTCAACGGAAATGCCCTCAGCCCTGGCTTGGGCAATTGCAGGTTCTATCTCATCGATCTCTTCCCGTCCCATCGTGCCGCTTTCACCCCCATGCGGATTAAGCGAGGCCACGGCCAGGCGCAAATCAGGGAAGCCGAGCTCAAACCGCTTGTCGTGCAGATAACGGATCTTGGTCAACAGGTTGACTTTGGTCACTTTCCGACAGGCGTCGATTAGCGGCAAATGCGTCGTGAACAACGCTGCGTGGAAACCCTTGTAGATCAGGATGGTCGAAAACGGCAAGTCACCGGCGAGATGCGCAAAATACTCAGCCTGCCCAGGGTAATCATAGCCCGCCAGCTTAGCGCTGGCTTTTGTCACAGGTGATGTGACCAATCCGTCGATGCCATCAGCCATCGCAAGCCCGGCCCCCTGACGGTTAAAGAGCATTGAAGCTTCGCCCGCCATCTTGCTGAGCGCGCCGACAGGCACATCTGAAAGATTTAATTCTCCGGGGTCATAAACATTGATCACCCCCGTTCTGAGATGAGTGCGGTCATACTCCACCATTACATTCAGGCCGGTCCTTAGTTTCAGTATGCTCAACGCCCTACGCATCGCCGCTGCATTGCCAATCAGAACCGGGCGAATATCCGGATCAGCACAGCTATCCGACAAAAGAGCGGCGGTGATCTCGGGGCCAACGCCCGCGGGATCGCCCATCGTTACACCTATTACCAAAGGGGTTTTAGTCATATGATCGTTTCTCCAGATTTGAAATTTGGGCTTTGGCTGTCTGAAGCCAGAGGATTGAGGGCAAAAGGACGTCATCGTCACCCCAGTTTCCAGCCTTGGTAACAAACGGGATTGTACCACCATTTGATATCAGGCCTATACCTGCGGCGACGCCGTCATCGATATAACTCACATCATCAAAGCCAGATAACGGCAGAACATCGCGGGTCACGATTGCCGTTGTGGCTCCACCAGCCAACACCATGCCCGAGATCAGATCGCAGCACCCGGCCATAACATCGCGGACCACATAGCGTATCCCAGTTTCGATCCGCGCGCGGGATGCATCGTCAAGAAAAGGATAACCGGTCTTGCCCAAATCAGTTTGAGCACCTGTGGATGTCATCAGCACCGCGTGGCGACCTGCTTTCAAAGCATTGAAAACCTGCGACACCACAGCGGGCAGATCGCCATTGTCTTCTGATAATTTGATCAATTCAGCCGTGCCGGTTTGCATCAGCACCTCACATTGGGTTCGGGTACGGTTTTGGAAACTGCCCAGCACAAGGAAGGCGGGCAGTCGAATACATGTTTGTTTCGCCCACAAATGGCGCGCCAACGCTTTGGCAAGCCCGACTGAGCCGCCGAACAGAGATGACCCAGTTGACAGAGCCTCAGAAACGATGAGATCCAGATCGTAATCTGTCGAGGCGTCACAAACCAAAATCTGACGCGTGTCTTGGGGTGCCTGTAGAGTTTCGCCTGTGGCCGCGACAGAAAAAGTGATTCCGTCAGTGTCAGACAAAAGCTTCTTTATGTCCTGCGCACTATTCTTGCTGCCATCTTGAACGCCATGAACTCCACCTTTGGTAATACGGCCAAGTGAGGGACAAGCAGGCGCAAAGATTAACTGGGCATCCGAGGTTGCCTCCAAGGCACCGCACAATTCAGCAGCAACATTGCCGTGAAGCGAGGAATCAGTCTGCTTCATGATGATCTGCGGTGAAAGCTCGGCAAGAGTTTGGGCTGCAGAAAGGACCGCCGCATGCGCGGCATCAGGAGATATCGTGCGGCTATTGGTATCAACCCCAACAACATCATATCCCAGCGTTGTCACCCTGGACACGTCCATAAATTTCGCAAAGGTTCGCACTCGAAGGCCAAAACGCTGAAACTCACTAGCTATAGCATTTAGACCAGTCATGTCGTCAGCAATGATTGCAAGTTTCAGCATTAATTGTCCTAATCGTGGAAGAAAGATAGCCGAAACATTTTACAGCCTCGGCCAATTGATATCAAGGTGGCTTATTGGGCCGCCAATACTTTGTCATAAACACCCACGCCAAACAGACCACTGGCTTCAAACCCGGGAACAGCCTCGGATACCTTCAACGCAAATGCGGCGCGTTGCTCTGGCGTAGGGGATACGAAGGTCACGCCATATTCACTTTCCATCATGATGCGATCCTTACCTTCAAGTTCAGAGATCTGTTCCAAGAAGAACGCTTCCGCTACTGCCGTGGCGGCGGCGAAATGAGCCCTGTCCTCATCTGAAAGCCCATCGAACTTGTCACCATTCATAATCAGCGTATTCGCCGAATAAAGATGATTGGTTTCCAGGACGAATTTAGCCACTTCTGGAAACTTGGTTGGCAGGATAGTTGTGAACGGCCCTTCACCTCCATCTACAACGCCTTGACGCAGCGCCAGGTACAATTCACCCCATGGCACAGGCGTTGGATTGACACCAATCGACTCCCATGAATTGAAATAAACGTCAATTTCAGGAACGCGGAACTTCATGCCATCCATGTCGTTGGGGCTGCGCACGTCCCTGGTTGTAAAAACGACGCGTGGCGAACGGATGAACGTATCTGACAGAGTCGCAACCCCATGTTCATCGCGCATGATCTGCCGCCAGCCGTCGGCCAATCCACTGTCCATCACAGCACGGAAACCCTCTGGGCCTGAAATCGCGAATGGAACCGCAAGAACGCCATAATCCTTTACAAATTGTCCGTTCCAGCCGATGTCGTCCAGAAACAGATCCTGCGCGCCACTTTGCACGTTCTGATATTGTTCGAGCGCTGGCCCAAGCTGGGCCGAGTTCACCACGTTGACGGTATGACGCCCTTCAGTTAAGCGCTTGAGCTCGTCTGCAAAAATCTCAGCAGCGAGTGTAATCGGCGCCGTTGGGCTTTGGATCGTACCAAGCACAAATTTTTCAGCATGGGCTGGCAGTGCCAGCAGGATAGTTGCGGCCATTGTGGTCCGCAAAGTCTTTGATAGTACAGTAACATTCATATTTATTTCCTCCCTTGGAAATTTGCTTGCTTATTGCTCTTTAGTGCCCCAGTTTGCCAGGGTTCATTATCATTTTTGGGTCAATAGATTTCTTGATATGTTCATAAAGCGGCCATGACGATCCCAGCGCCTCACGGACAAAGCTGCTTCGGGCTAACCCTGTCCCGTGATGGTGCGACAGCACAGCACCAGTATCGAGCGTAACCCGCATCGCTGTCTCCCAGATCCCACACATACGTTCCTCAGCTTCAGCAGGATCTGCAGCGTCGCCCAGCAAAATCACATAAAGCGATATTCCATCGCTGTAAGCGTGAGAGAAATGTCCAAGCACTTCAGCGGCATAGGGTGCGAGCGCTTTGGTCAGCGCATCATAGGTGGCACCAATCCTAGACCAAGTACTCGCAATTTCAATCGTTTCCGCAACACCACCTTCACGTTCCAACACCTTTTCGATAGCCGAAAAGTCAAAGCGACGATCCATCCAGCCAAGCGCACCCTCCGAGCCAATTGCCTTTCCACCCTGGGCAGCACAGACCTTTAACGCTTCCACCAGTTCGGTTTGGGCCATCGCTTTGGTGCCTTCGGTGCCAAGAAACATTACCGGATTACTAAAAGCTGGGTCTTTCATTACATGCCGCGCCTCTGCCAGGTCATAGAACCGCAATGCGAACGGCTTAAGGCCCGCCGTCATGATCGCCCGCATTGCGGCAACACCGCTGTGTACATCTGGGAAGGTGACGGTCTCAAATTCACGGGCCGCTGCGACCTGGAACAGGCGCATGGTGACTTCGGTGATGACACCCAGGCAGCCTTCTGACCCGATCAGAACGTGGCGCAGATCGGGGCCAACAGCCATGCGTGGTGCGCTACCCACCTCAATAATCTGACCATCCGGCAAGACGGCCTTGAAGCCGACGCATAGGTCCTCAATCCCACCGTAACGGGACGAAAACTGACCAGTGGCGCGGGTGGCGAGCCAACCGCCAACGGTTGAGCGATACAAGGACTGGGGGGAATGGTTTAGTGTAAGCCCCTGCTTTTGAAGCAGGTTCTCCAAATCGCCACCATTCTTTCCTGCCTCAACGGTCACGTGCATATCTTCGGTGTTGATATCGATGATCCGATCCATCGCAGTCATATTTAGAACAACGCCACCTTTAGTCGCAAGCGGACCGCCAACAACCGAAGAAGCCAGTCCCCAAGGTGTGACCGGCACACCCTGCTCTGAGGCAGCACGCAAAAGTGAAGCAACTTCTTCAGTGGTTTTGGTATAAGCCACGGCTTGGGGTTGATGCGGTGCTTTGCCCTGATGCCGCCATGGGGCATTCATCGGCCACCAGTCATGCGAATGTTCCGCTAGCGTTTCGGCTGAATGGCTGATGGCGTCATTGCGACCTACAGCCTCACGAAGCCTGATAATCCATAACTCAATAGTAGGTAAAATATCAGTCACTGCAGCGAACTCCTTTTCACACAACACTATCAGTGTGAGAGGAGCAGTAAAAATACTATTTTTATTAATAATAAATAGATAAAATCTATTTATTATTAATTGATAAGAATTACCACACTGGAACAGAATTTCACCAGACTTCGCTTAAAGAACGTCCAGCGCCGAGGGGATCGTATGGGATTCAGTAACCACATTGGCCGCACTACGACAAGTTAGTAGGTTTGGGCTTGGAACGGACCTCTGCAGCGCCAGACGAAAACGTATTTTAGCTACATGTTGGAGGTCAGCTTTCTGAATATGCCCCACCAGGTTCGCGCCTACGGTGAATTCACACTTTCCGCCATTAGTGTCTGGTGCAGTGAACGGGCCTCACACGGGTGTTGTCAGACAAAGCCTAACACGTCTCAAAGTGCCACGTTCATGCAAGATATCTTCAACTTGGCGAAAACTAAGTGGGTAACGCACGTAATACATAACCGCTAAGCGGATGATTTTGGGAGACGTTTTGAAATATTTGAATGGGTTTTCTGCTGTCATTCATAAAAATTAGGCATCAACCAATGGGACGTCAAGTTTGTCTGATAATGCCCCCTTAACCACTAAAAAACGTACTTATGGGCACACTAAATGTTTTAGATAACTTATGAAGCGTTGTTAAGGATGCAGATGTTTTTCCATTTTCGATTTTTGATACCATACTTAAAGAAAGCCCTGAACGCGCTGCGAGATCAGCCATGGTCATATCACGATGAACTCTTAGTGCTCTAATTTTATACCCAATTATTACTTTTAACTTTGGATTGTGCGAAACTTTAAGGTATTTCTTCTTTTTGAGAACAGTCATTTAATTGTCCTAATATTTTGCAAGTTACAACAGAACTATCAGTCTGTTATTTCAAATACGAAAAGATCATAGCTTAGATCGGTACTGAAATGAGACAACGGTGAATCCCGATTCCGAGTGCGCCAAATCCGATACCTATCGACAACGTGGTTTTGCCCCATGGCGCCCTATTCTGCAGCCAGCAAACCGGCACGGTGAATGTCAAAGACATCGCCCCCATCCCAAGAATAGAACCAGCACCAAAATACATCACATAGCCGACAGCCTGCCAAAGCGAAGAAAGTGAAGTCGCTGCCAGAAAGATGATAAGGGCTGCCGAGCCTGCAACGCCATGAAGCAGTCCGACAAGCAGCGGTAACTTAACATTTTTGGGAGCGGTGTGTGTCTGGGTATTATGGTCAGTTGGCGCATCAGCTGAATGACAATGAGCATGTATATGTTTGCGCCCGTTAACATGCTGATGAGCGTGGATGTGCATACGCTTCTGCTTGGCTGTCAGAATTGCTCGCAAACCCAGAACTATCAGCATTACTCCGACTGCGAACTCCATCCAGTGAGACATCGCATCCGAAATAGAAAACCCGCTACCCAACACAATCAAGACCAACACTAATAGCGCAAAGGAATGCCCAAGGGCCCAAGTACATCCCTGTATCAGCGCTGTCTTACGTGATGAATTGCTGTGAGTGATGGCCGCAACAGCGGCAATATGATCGGCCTCCATCGCATGTTGCATCCCCAACAAAAAACCCAGGGCGATAACAGTATCCACAATTCAAACCTTTCTTCGCATGTTAAGTCACTTTTATGCGATTTAACCTTCTAGATTTTACTGGTGTTTCCGCTTTATCCGCGGATCTGCTTATCGGAACATAAGCGTGCTCATGCCAAGCTATCAAATCAAGACTCTTAGTTGCATTTGACGGCAACTACATGTTCGCAATGATTGGCTTGGCAAGGGCTATTTTACTCGGGACGCAGAACTTGGTCGCGATGACCAATCTTGCCGTTCTTGACCATAGCACTCAGCGCATCAAGGATAACGCGCGTGGCCAGTTGCGACGTATTGTCGTTCACATCATAAGGCGGAGCGACCTCTACAACTTCCAAAGCGCAAAGGCCTTCTCCAGCAACAATACGCACCATCTCAAGTGCTTCACGTGGTGTAAATCCTCCTGGCTCGGGTGAGCCAGTACCAGGGGCAAAACCTGGATCGATACTGTCAATATCAAAACTCATGTAAACGGCATCACATCCATCCCAAGCCAATTCAAGCGCCCGTTGCGCAGTTTTTGCTGGCCCCATATCTTCGAAATCTCGCATCGTGATCACACTTGTGCCGCGGTCACGTGCAACCTCTGACCCAGGTCGATTTCCGTACCAACCGCCAATGCCGACTTGCACAAGGTTTTTAGGTGGGCAATTTGAAAGGCCATAATCATGCAAATGGTGATGGTGTTGGTGTGCCTTCGAGTGGTCGACACTTTCGTGGTTGTTAGTTGCCCAGTACCACGGCGTTGTGTGCATCCGTTCGTCCATGTCGATATCTTGCGTGTCTAGATGGCGGTCAAAATGGATAATACCCACATTCCCTGGAATGTTTTGCGCCACGCCGCGTACATTCGGATAACCAAGGCTATGATCCCCGCCTACAATGATCGGGAATGCGCCTGATTTGTAGATATGACTAATAGCCATGGTGACCTGATCAAATGTTTTTTCAATGTTGCCAGGGATGACGAAGACATCACCAGCGTCGCAGATATCAAGTTCTTCGAAAATATCGACTGCTCCATCTACACAATAACCATCATAGAGAGCAGAAATCCTGCGAACACCTTGTGGTCCAAATCGTGTACCAGACCGATAGGTAGTACCTGTATCAAACGGCACACCAACAAACGCTGCCTGATAATCACCGACTTGGCGGATGTCTTCGCAATACGGTGTCTTCATAAATGTGTTGATGCCTGCAAAAGCTGGAAGATGTCCTCTGCTGAATAATGATATAGTCCGATCATTGATCGATTCTGCTGCTTCAAGCCCCAGCTCAAGACCGCGCTCGATTTCTCGCTGCTGTTTGGTTTGTGACATGCGCTCAAGCGTCTTAAGATTTCTGTTGCCTTCGAATTCGTCAGAGTTGTTGTCTGTCATGGTGAAATCCTTTTCTTTGATTAGACTTGAGTTAGTTGGAAAAAAGGCGGTGCTGTAACGCACCGCCAGTTAGAGAGGATTACAAATTAGTCACTAACGCGACCGATCCAAGCGTTGGAACTATACTCAGCCCCTAGGCCATCCGCATTGAGTGCTTCTAAAATGCTTGCGTCCATTCCGTCTGAAGCAGGAACCGCACTTTCAAGAACATCTGCTTCTTGATAGAGGGCACCAAACATATCCCACGTGGCTGCAAGATAGCCAGCCTCACAATCTGGACGTCCGCCGAACAGACGGTCGCCCCAGCCACTGGCCTTAGTAGATGGTACTGGTGCTTCTTTAGGTAGGCTTTGGCAGAGGGGCTTTCCCTCACCAATTCCGTAAGCACCAAGGTTTTGGTCGAAATTCAGCATGACCGCACCTTTTTGGGTCAATTTCACATCTGCTAGCGGCCAATCCAAACGTCTGGAAATGATTTCGTTGCCTTCTTCAGGATTTTTTTTCCACCAATCAACGGCTTCAAACCAAGCGCGTACCAATTCTTTGGCAGTTTCAGGCTTTTCAGCAATCCATGTGTCATTGCATGCGATGCTCTCGGAAATTAGTCCGCGTTCCCATGTCTTATCGGTTAGACTAGTTTTGAGAACCTTTGAATTTGTACGGCTTTGCGATTGGGTTGAAAAGGGTATGTAATTTACATCTATATCTAAGCCACCACTTACAAAGGCCGCAGCACTATCCTGAGGCAGCATGATACGATGATCCATGGCGTCGAGTGGAATCCCTGCCGCCTTGAGTGTCACCAGCATCCACATATGGTTGAGAAATGCATAATCAGCGCCAAAGATCTTACCAGGGAAATCTGCGACGGAATTGATCGAGTTATCAACAACCATTTCGTCCAGCCCATAAGACATTGCTGGTATTGCAAGAACGCTTATTGGAATGTTCGACGCGCGGGCCACTACCACGCTATCAAGGGTGTTCATCATACATGGGACAGTTCCCGAGGTTAAAGCGGCGTTTTTTGAGGTAATATCCTCAATAATGCGGATATTGAGGTTGATGTCCTTAGCCATCTCTTTTTCCTGAACAATATACCAAGGTGCGTAAGGCGAGAACGATATGATAGCGATATCGACATCTTCAGCTGCCTGTACAGGTGTCATCAAGCCGATAGCGCACAACGCGCCGAGGGCCCTTTTCGTATTTTTTAATTTAGACATGTAAATTACTCCCTTTTTTTGTTAGCGAATTTTCGTTTACTTATGCGGCAGAAGTCGCCACAATTTCTTCCCGCATCATTGCAAATAGTCTGCGCTCCATCTCAGCGTAGCCTTCTTGATCAAACATCTCCTCTTTCAACGCAAAACGTTTCCCCTTTTTAAACTCCATCGGGATGTTTTCTTTCACTTGGCCTGGGTTGCGTGTAAAGAAAACGATGCGGTCAGCCAAATAAATGGCCTCTTCGATATCATGGGTCACAACGATCACAGTTTTCTTCTCACGCTCGATTACTTCGATCATCATCTCTTGCATTTCCCAACGCACCTGAGCATCAAGAGCGCCAAAAGGTTCATCCATCAAGATGATGCACGGATTCTGTGCCAATGTACGGGCGATCGCCACGCGCTGTTTCATGCCGCCTGAAAGACTGTTGGGGTAGCTGTCCGCAAATTTATCCAAATGTACGAGCTTCAGCATTTCCTGAGCTTTTCTTTCGCGCTCGTCTTTAGGAATGCCAATGACCTTCATCCCGTATTCAATGTTTTTCTTGGTAGTCAGCCAGGGAAACGAGGTATAAGCTTGAAAAATCATGCCGCGATCAGGACCAGGACCAACTATTGGGTCACCGAACGTCTCAAGGCTACCAGCTGTTGGCTTCTCCAATCCCGAAATCAGGCGCAACATTGTTGTCTTGCCACAGCCTGAGGGGCCAATGAATGCCACGACTTCACCTTCCTGGATATTCAGTGCTACGTCGTGAAGGGCGGTAAAAGCGCCGTTCATGTATTGTTTGACAATACCGCTAGCCGCTACCGCGGGTTGTGTTGTTCGTTCGTTCATAGCCTTAGACCTTTTTCTTAACATTCCATGGGAAAAGTACGCGCTGAAGTATACGGAACATGATGTCGGTCAAAACACCCAGCACGCCGATCATGAAAATACCCGCCATTATCGTATCAACGTTGAGAAACCGGCCCGCGCGCATCATCACTGCGCCAATCCCATCCTTGGCACCAACAATTTCTGCAATCACCAAGTAAGTCCACCCGACGGCAATCATGGTGCGCATACTGTCAATGATTGCTGGCATTGCTGCAGGAACAATCACCTCTAAGATAATACGTTTACGAGAGGCACCCATCGTAAGTGCAGCTTCGGTATATTCGCGTTGTACTGCTTCAGTGTTGTCTAAAACCATTGCGATCAGAAAAAACAACACGCCTAGAAAAAGTAGCGCCATCTTGGCTGTTTCAGATGGCCCAAACCAAACCAGTAACAGTGGGATGAACGATGCCGCTGGCAGATAACGCAGCCCAGACACTGTAGGGTTAATCAACGCTTTAAACCCGCCAAAACTACCCAGCATTATACCCAACGGAATGGCTACCGCAGAGGCTGCAAAAAAACTGCCAAATATTCGGAGGCAACTCTGCAGCACGTCATAAATAAATTCTTTTTCAGTAAAGAGAAAAAATAGCCGCCCGACGACCTGTTCCACAGAAGGTAGAAAGCGCCTCCCTTCTTCGGGCGTAGCGTAATGGCCGATTTCCCACACGGCAAAAAACAAAATAGCTCCGATCACTCCTAGAACAGCAGCCTTACGGCCGCCAACGGGTGAAAGAAGCTCAAAAAACCGTTCTTTGTGTGCGTGTGTATCAGCATCTCTGATGAATTGCGCTGGCGCATCGCGATTTGTTATGATCGTAGAGGTATTCACTTCTTGTGTCACATTAGTCTCCCTGATAAATTCACCACACTACGGTCTAATCGTTTTGTTAGCGTCAGTGTAAATGTGGCAATTCAAAAGAAAACCTATTAAATCTCACCAATAAACATCAAAAAAAATGATGCTTATTGGTGTTGGCCCGCCAAATTGAATAGTTTCAAAGGCTGATTTCTCTACGAAAATGCTCAATCAGGATTTTGTGAACCGGATGTTCCGGTGCCTTGGGGTTCGTAATCAAAAATATATTTGAAACGGGTGCATTCTGATCATCCATCAGCTCGTATAGGGTTCCCTCGCGTACAGCACTTGCAGCAAACGCCGTTGGTAAGAAACAGACGCCAATACCCAGTTCGGTCATACGCCGCGCCTCTTCAAGATGCTCAGACAAACCTGCAATCTGAATTCCTAGACCCCATTTCTGCCTAAACTTGATAAGTTCTAAAGGTTCGTCAGCACCCGTCAATATATGACGGTATGTTGCCAGATCGGCAGGCGACGATATCTTTTGCCCATATAATACATGCGACTTGCCACAGTAGGGTTTGTATGTCTCGGAAAAAAGAAATTCATATGAAAGGTCTGGTAGACGTTGACTTGCAGGCCCAATACCTACTTCAACTTCATTTCGAATGACATTCCTTTGAATAACATCCCATGCTGCAATTGAAATAAACAATTCGACATTGGGATGATGCCTGTGGAATTCTTCCAAAGGTCGGTTGAGACTGTCATTAACCAAGTTGGTGATCATCTGTAGTCGTACACGGCCTCGGATTTCCTCTGACGCCTGATTGAGTGTATTAGGGATTTTGCTGATAGATTCAAATACCTCTTGGCTCACATCAGCAATTAATTGGCCGGATTCAGTTAGCTCAAATCCACCCGGGCCGCGTTTACACAAAGATACATTCGTGTATTCTTCAAGTCGGCGAAGCGCCATGCTAATTGAGGGTTGGCCTTTATTAATCTGGCGGGCCGCTTCCGATAGCCCTCCTGACTGAGCAATATTATAGAACATACGAAGAAGGTTCCAGTCTAATGACTGCGCAAATCGTCTTCCTTTCTTAGGTTCCAATTCTTGTGACATCCAGTTTGCCTTACAATGCCCTTTTAAATGCTAAACGTTCGGCAGCTACAAACTTTGACGCTCGGTCCAAAACTTGATGTGATGACATGCCCGGATTGTAAAGAGTAGAACCAATTCCAAACCCCTGCGCTCCCAATCTAGCAAGCGGGGCCAAGTCGTCCGGGCCAATACCCCCAACTGGAATGACCGTGCATCCTCGCGGCAGCACGGCGTGCCAAGATTTCAGGGCTGCCGTCCCGAGCGTTTCAAAAGGAAACAATTTGATCCCATCAGCGCCTGCCCGCAAAGCAAAAAAAGCCTCTGTCGGCGTAGCAACACCTGGGAAAGAGTATAGATTGAGGTCTTTGGTTTTACGGATCACAGATGGATCGCAATTGGGTGACACAATCAGGTTTCCACCAGCATTACATAACTTGGTACAATCTTCTGTTGTTAGAACTGTGCCAGCCCCAATGACAGCTTGCGCCCCAAATTCCGTTACAATTCTTTTAATGCTAATGAATGGGTCCGGTGAATTCAATGGCACTTCTATCAAAGTTATGCCAGCATCGATCAAAGCACCTGCGATTTCCACAGCTTCCTCGGGTCTCAAACCACGTAGAATTGCAATCAAACGGCATCGATCCATGGCGTCATTAAGTAGCATTTTTGTTTTGCCTTTTAAATATTCCAAGAGCGCCAACTAACGAAGATTGTTCACCACCCTCCCAGACGTTTAATTCAAACATGCATGCAACTCGTGAATAGCGGGTACTTAATCCATTATTCCCGACAATCCCAATTGTATCTCCAGCTTTGAACCAGCCTCCACTCTGGGCTTGTTGAAACTCTTCTCCAATCAACAAGCCAGACAAATAGTTGTTTATGCACAAGCCGGTGAGGTCGCCAGCCAACATCCCAGTGCGCACCGAAAAAAGTTGGGTTAGAAATGCTGCGTCTGCACCTTGAGAATCACGCGCAACCATTACGCCCTGATCAAATGCGTTCCAGTCTTCATCGTTATTGTCCAATGCTCCTGACCTAGCAATGAATGAGTGTCTAGACAACAGTGAATAAAGTTCTCCAGTCACAAAAGTCTGAAAGCCATCAATTTGACCAACGCTCACTTTGGCCCATTTGCTATGGGTTCCAGGCAACACAACAATCGAAGCTTCAATTAGCCCAGTCCCCAAGATCTGAGTTTCTTCACCACGCATTACATCTGGAAACGGCATTCGTTTTGGGTCAGTTATACCAGCGAGGAAACAAACTTTTGAGCCGTTCGGAAGCATGCGATTAACCGTGCCAGCAGCCAAATCATCTAGTGTCGCAGGGCAAGACACATAAGGCACTTCAATCCAACCGTTTTTGCTGGAAATCATCCCAAGTGCGATTATAGATAAGGGGCCAAACTTGCCGAGCCACGGGGCGATAGTGTCCATCAGGACAGCCTCGAAATTGCCATCTTTGATGAACTGAATTCCTTTTTCAGATTCCATTTGCGCGATAATATTCCCGGTATCGCTTGCAAGCATTGCACGCAACGAGCTCGTCCCCCAATCAACCACAATAAATTTTTGCATCTCAACTTCCTCATGATTCTATTTTGCTCTCAATTAAATTATTAGCCAGTTTCATTTGGCTGTTCTTGTTGTTTTCAAGAAACCACACTAATCCAGTGGTCCTGCTAACGACCGAACACATACTCAGGAAGCGTCAGCGAAAGCGCTGGCCAATAGGTGATGACAATCAGGAACACAAACAGCGGGATATAAAATGGCAGCGTCTGCTTGAGAAGCGGCTTGTATTCGACTTTGGCAACTTCCGTCATGACAAAAAGCAGGATACCAAACGGAGGGGTCAGCGTACCAATCAGCAAATTGATGACCATAACAATGCCAAAGTGAACTGGGTCAATTCCCAGGGTTATCAGCACCGGGACCAACACAGGAACCGCAACAAGCAGGATCGCTGTGGTATCCATGACCATACCAAAGATGAGTAGGGCAATATTGACGATTAACAGAATTACAAGTGGGTTATCACTGATAGACAGCAGCAATTCCGCTAGCTTCTGAGGAATACCTTCAAGTGCCAGAATGGCGCTGAAAGGTGTCGCAGCTGCGATGATAAAGACCAAAACACCACAGGTGACGACAGTATCTTTGATGGAAACCCAAAGAAAAGTAAATGTGAGTTCTTTGGTCGCAAATCCCAATATAATCGCATAAACTGCGGTCAAAGCACCTAGTTGGGTTGGGGTTGCGAACCCAGTCAGAATACCGGCGATCAGGAAAACTGGTGCGGCAAGGGCCGGAAGCGCGCGCCAAAACACAAAGCTGATTTCCTTTGGTGACTTCCGCGAAACCACGGGCGCAATAATACGACCTGTATAGGCCAGCCAATAGACCACACCCATCAGACAGAGTGACATTAAGAGCCCCGGTATTATACCTGCGAGGAACAGATCAGGCACTGAAACATCTGCCAGCACCGCATAGATAATCATTATACCCGAAGGTGGAATAATCGGCCCAATGATTGACGACACCGCCGTTATGGCGGCACTAAACTCAGCAGTAAAACCATGGCGTTTCATTTCACGCACTTCAACCGCGCCAAGACCAGCAGCATCTGCCTGAGCAACGCCCGACATACCTGAGAAAATAACGCTGGCAACAATATTTACATGTCCTAAGCTACCCCTGATATGGCCTACACAGGCAACCGCAAAATCAAAAATCCGTGCGGCAATACCCGCAGAATTAAAAAGGTTACCAGCGAAAATAAACAAGGGAATCGCCAACAGGACATAGCTTTCCAATCCTGAGGCAATGCGTTGCACAACAAGCATGGGCGGAATGCCATCACTGATGAACAAGTACATTAGGGCTGAAGCTGGCAAGGCAAATGCAATCGGCACCTCCATTAGGACGAGCAGTGCAAGAATAATGAGAAGAAGCCAGATCATTGTGTTTGTCCCATAATTGGTGCCAGAAGGTCCGGGCACTCATCGCCAAATATGCCAAGTGTGGCTTCAAAAAGAAAAAGAATAAGGGTCAGTATCATCAACAAACTACTCAGCAAAAGTGGCACAGAAAAGAAGTAGGAGCGCGGTAGATCGATAGGCAATGCAACAGTAGTTGAGCGCGCTTCGATCACCATGATCAGCTGCAACTCGCACACCAGTACGTAAAGCGTCCAGAGCATAATCCCAAAAGTGAATACGCGCACAAGGCTACGTAGCTTAGAGGGCAGCTTCCCAATGAATGAAATTATGGTGACGTGGCGGACGTATTTGAGCCCGATAGAGGCACCGAGAAAAGTCATCCAGACCAAGGCATAGGCTCCGGCTTCTTGTTCCCACGTTATAGGATCACCCAAACCGGCATTCAGCAAAACCTGTGCAAGGATCATCAAGACAATTCCTATCAGTATGGCAGCGCAGATGGCCATTTCGACTTGTCCGATCCGATATAAGACTGATCGTATTGTGTACCGTACTTGTAGCATGATGCCTCCCTGGAAATTCTTGTCCCGGGAGTCGAAAACTGGCCCCCGGGGAGTTATATCGGTTATCCTTCTATATCTCGGATGCGCTGCCAAAGGCCTTCACTCCACAAGCCTTCACTTTCCATGGTTGGCACGGCCACACCGGCCCGCGCCGCAAAAGGTGCGCCGTCGATCTCGCTGACTGTTGCGCCTTCTATTACCATCGTATCTAGAACAGATTGTGACTCAGACATTCCAGTTTCAGAAGCCCAGGCCACGGCCTCATCTGCTGCCTCTTTTAGTGTTGCCTGATCCTCTGCGCTCAGGGACGACCATGTCGCCTCATTTACAGAGATATGCAATGCCGAGATAATGTGGTTGGTTAAAGTGATGTTTGGTGCTGCCACATGAAATTTTTGACTATACGCACCCGATGCATCCGCTTCCGCGCCGTCAACCGCCCCCGATTGCAACGCAAGAAACGCTTCTGCCCAGGCAACCTGTGTCGGCGTTGCGCCAACAGCTTCCCATAGCTTAAGATATGCTTTTATGCCAGGAACACGCATCTTGATATCTTGTACGTCATCAACGCTTGTAATGGGTTCACGTGTATAGAGGATGCGCGGTTGATCCGATCCGGCGGCCAAGACGCGAACGCCCATTTCGTTAACAACTTTTTGGTTCATTTTGTCAAAGACATCGCTGCCCAGAAACGCATTTAAGTGTCCACGGTCACGGAAAGTAAAACCCCAGCTCATAACCTGAAAATCTGAGACGTTAGACGTGAACCAATCAGGGCGAGAATACATTACATCCACTGAGCCCGCTTGATGTTGTTCCATAACTTGTTGCGCGCTACCCAGAGACTGGCCTCGCACCAGGTTAACATTAAATGCGTCACTATCGCTTGCCTCAAGGTTCGCTGCAAATCGCACAGCCATGCGATCTAGCAGTGAGTCAACGGCTTCAGAACCAGCTACCACGAGGCGTGTTTCGGAAAAGGCCGGTACGGCCAGTAGAGTTGATAGCGCCGTGATGGCACCGATTGCAAAATATTTCATAAGTTTTCTCCTTAAGGTTTTCTTTTTAGTATTGAACCGCGTCAAAACGCGGGCTTTTCCGCAAACCAGTTCGGTTTGTCGGGGTTCAGGTAGGCAGATGTAATGACATCCGTCTTGTAAAATTCGAGTTTTTTTAGATCGATCTCCACACCCAGGCCAGGCGCCGTTGGCACAACGGCTTGGCCGTCAGTGAAACTCAAGCGAGTGGTCAGAATGTCATCAACATGGTGTTGATAAATAGTATCCAGCGCAATTTTTGCATTAGGCATACTTGCGGCAAGATGAAGGTACGCTGCTTGCGTCAGGCCCAGCTCTCCTCCTGAGTGCATCCCAACGTGGATGCCCGCAGCTTCGCAGATAGCACCCGCTTTTAGGCATTGCCACAATCCGCCAGTTTCGTGCGGATCAACCAAAATAACATCCGCAGTACCCATCCTAATTGCTGTCATGGTTTCCTGAAGGGTATAGGCCCCCTCATCAATACATATAGGCACTTGGGAGGAAGCGCGAAGTAGGGCAGCGCCTGCTATGTCCTCAACCGGCAAAGGTTGTTCAATGTATTGCAAGTCATAAGGTACGAGCTTGGCAATCATCCGTTTCGCGGTAGCGGGCGTCCATGCACCGTTGGGGTCTACACGCAAATTTGCGGCTGGCCCTAAAACTTCACGGGCGCGGCGCACCAAAGCTACATCCTGTTCAGGGTCCAGCCCAACTTTTAGCTTGAAGGACTTGAACCCCTGATCGCGATAGCTGATTAACTCTTCAGCCACTTTTGTGGCATCCGAAATATAGACATAAGCGCACATCTCGATTTTACTGCGATAGGCACCGCCCCACATTTGGTGCAGTGCAAGTTTTGCGATTTTACCACGTGCGTCCCACATCGCCATTTCAAGCGCGGACAGGGCGAATACCAAGGCACGTTTGTGATGGTAATATCCAGCACCCTCAGCTGTGCGGGTCAATCGCTCTACATCCATTACGCTGCGCCCCAAACCTAAGGGTACGATGAGTTTATCAAATACAGGAGGCACAAAATCCAACAGGCAAATCGTCTCACCATACCCTTTTGTTCCATCTGCCGTGGTAATCTCGCAAATTAAACGTGTGGACCCAGTGCGTTTACCTGATGACCATGAAATGGCAGATTTCAAAGGGACATGAACGATCCAGCTCCGGATTTTGGTTATGATTGTATGATCAGTCATTTTTCAATCCATGCAGAGGCCGCCATTGATATTAACAACCTCCCCGCAAATGTGGCGCGACCTGTCAGACGCAAGGAACAGCGCAAGATCAGCAATTTCTGATGGCTCAGCAAATCGCGCCTGCGGGATGAAACCCATAATTTTGGCGCGTGCATCAGCATCATGCACAGAGCGGATCAGATCTGTTTCAACAACACCTGGTGCAATCGCGTTAACCCTAATATTCTGTGTTGCGCCTTCGAAGGCAGCCGCGCGTGTCAATCCTGCGATCCCATGCTTGGCTGCAACATATGAGCTGTTATTACCGAACAAGGTCGAACGTTTTGACGCGAACGACGCGAGGTTCACGATCACGCCACCATTTTCAGATAACTGTTCCCATAGTGCACGCGTTACTCTGAAAGCTGCACTTAGATTAATATCCAAAACTGCTGACCATTCTTCGTCCGTTGTCTCTGGCAGGGGCGAAGGTCGAGAAATACCAGCGTTGTTCACCAGGATGTCTGCACCACCTAATTCGGCACCGGCCTCGGCTACAGCCCTCGCTGATTCGGGATCTGAAAGATTGCAAACAAGAGACTTGGCCCCAAGATGCTTAGCCAATTCAACAACACTATCGTTCATATCAATAAGAAGAAGCGAGGCGCCCTCTTCTGCGAAGCCTTTGGCAATCGCTGCGCCAATCCCCTGCGCGGCGCCTGTAATAACCGTTCGTTTTTCAGTTATTCTTAAATCCATGTTTCGTCTCATTATTCAAGATAGCGTCTTGCTATTCAAGACTCTTGATGTATAAGTATATTTAAGGCATCCACCTGTCAATAGTTATGTTCGGAGAAAAAATGAACTCGATTCCCTCAAAAGCCCGCTCCGCCACTTTATCTAAAGGGCTGAAAGTACTAAGTTTTTTAGGTACGTCTCCGGATCCGGCAAGCCTGCGCCAGGTTATGGAGGCCCTTGGCATGACCAAACCCACAGCGCATCGACTTTTGGCAACATTGGTCGATCACGGCATGGTTCGCTTTGATTCGAGTGACAATACCTATCGATTGGGTATGCGTCTTTTTGAACTGTCCCGGCAAGTATGGCAGGATTTTGACTTACGTGGCGCTGCAATGGCAGAAATGCAAAAGTTGCACTCCAAAACTGGGGAAACCATCTCATTGGCGATTCTGACACCAGATGGCGGCGTTTATATAGACGAGATGCAGAGTAAGCATCACCTACGCGAACAATCCCGCGTGGGGCAGCGGGTTTCAATGTGGCGCAGCGCGATAGGCAAGGCGCTGGTCTCAGGCCTCACTTTTGCCGAACGTGTACAGCTTCAAAAGAATCACAAAACCGACATCCTATCTGGAGGCGTCTATAATGATCTAACCGAACTCAACCGGAACCTGGATTTAGTAAATGCACGCGGCTATGCGATTGACCTCAGCGAGGACGTGCAAGGCATTTCAGGCGTGGCTGCACCTATAGTCGATCACCGCGGCATCACTGTCGCCGCGATTAGCCTTACCGGATCCAATCAAAGATTGGACCGCGATACACTTCACAGCATTGGTCCAGATGTAATTGAAGCAACACGACTGGCATCCCTTCAAGCTGGCGGCACACCTCGCCCCGTCTCCAGTGCACAATTACCAATGTCGCTACCTCCACCTGATTATGAAATTCTAGCTAAAGTTGAAAACCTTATAGGCGAAGGCCCCACGCTAAGCATTGATGGGCAGACGGTCTTTTGGGTTGATATTTGCCGCCCCTGCATATTTTCGTACACGCTGAAAACTGGAAATTTGTTGCGTTTTCCACAAAAAGAGATGATCACCGCAATCAGTGACACAGACAATGGATTAATAGTAGCAGGCCAGTCAGGTGTCAAAATTTTGGACCTACAAGCCGGGAAAACTAAGCGAACGCTTTGTGATCCTGAAGCCGATATTCCAACAAATCGCTACAATGATGGAAAATGTGATAGTAAGGGTCGGTTTTGGCTTGGATCTATCGCGTTCAATCTAGAGCGGGGCGCCGGATCTCTTTATCGCATTGAGCCAAATGGGCGCTCTTTTGCGGTACAAACTAACTTGACTCTGCCAAATGGGATCGCATGGTCCAATGACGAAAAGCAGATGTATCTCATCGATACGGCTGATCGCGTCGTCTATATTTATGACTTTGATGTTGAGGCTGGTGAAATCTCTAATCGGCGGAATCTGATTGAATTTGGAGATGACGTGGGAGGAAGCCCCGATGGGATGGATGTTGATCAGGATGGCAATATCTGGATTGCGATGTGGGACGGATGGTGTATCCACAAATATACACCTGATGGTGCACTATTGGCTGTAAAAACAGTACCATTTCCGCGCCCCACTTCTTGCCTATGTTTAGGGGATGACATCGACCGAGTAATCGTGACATCAGCCCGAATTCGAGTTAACAGAGACCTCCTGCACAGCTATCCACTTTCAGGGGGAATTATATCCTTGCCCAAATAATGACCAGGTGAGTGGCGCTCTCAGATGGCGTTCACAGAAAAACCCAAACACCTCTCAAGACCCTACATTGACACCCTCCAACCCCAATCAAGATATGCTTAGTGGATCGCATCACAGCCTAAATCAGTCACCTCGAAAAATATAACATCAAGGATTAAGTAAAAACGTAAACGTTTGCAGCGATAGTCAAAATATGTTATGTTTATTTCATCGTAGATGCGTGGCGAGCTAAGATTAGTTTGTCTTTTTGGCTTTAAGAATGAAGCCCTATCTCAACGAAAGGAGTTAGCATGAAGCTAACAACTTGTACGTTGAGTATTGGGGAGCTTCGTTCTTCAAAC
>Ga0115565_10000331_pt1 | contig 40754 bp, 34 predicted proteins | sample COGITO_mtgs_1105_FD_87199 | JGI IMG/M metagenome (GOLD analysis project Ga0115565, IMG submission 87199) | Pelagic marine microbial communities from North Sea - COGITO_mtgs_110530 | ecosystem: Environmental > Aquatic > Marine > Epipelagic | place: Germany:Helgoland, sampling site Kabeltonne... | reverse complement strand
CTTGCTCTAAGCTTACGTCACGTGAGCTATCGCATTCAAAGCCTTTGTAGCCACGGCCTTTTTTGCGTTCGGTGCGAGCAAGCGCATACTCTTCTTTGCTTTTTGGGTGCAAAAACACGGGGAAATCTGCGCCGACTTGTGTGTAACCCAAATCGATCATCTGCTGCGGGGTCGCGCCAACGACCACCCAGTCACGCTCAGTAATGGTGCGTTGGAGTAGGGTGTCTCTGACTGCGCCGCCGACTAAATATACTTGCACCTAACAAAATATCCTTAATAATCAGATGTACTCATCTGTTGAATTGACTTACTTGGCTAGACTCGTTAGTTTACCCCGATAACGGATATAATAATAACAAGTTGCGTTAATATGTACCTATCTTATTTTGGGTTGTCAGATAATCCTTTTTCCATCGCGCCCAATCCTGATTATCTTTATATGAGTCCTCGTCACCGCGAAGCGTTGTCACGTCTGACGTATGGGCTTAAAGAGTCCGGTGGATTTGTAATGTTGACCGGAGAAGTTGGCACGGGCAAAACCACGGTCTCGCGCAAACTCATGCAAGAGCTTAGTGATGACACTCAAACGGCCGTTATTTTAAATCCAACCCTGTCTGCACTCGAACTATTGGCAACTGTGTGTGATGAATTAAACGTCAAATATAATACTCACAATAGCACGCTCAAAACGTTTACTGATGTGATTCTGCAAAAACTCGCTGACAATCACAAGGCGGGTATTAATACGGTGTTAATTATTGACGAGGCACAACACTTATTGCCTGAAGTATTAGAGCAGTTGCGTTTGCTGACTAACTTGGAAACAAACCGAGAAAAGCTACTCAAAGTTGTTTTAATCGGACAACCTGAGTTACAACAACTGCTGCGCCGCAATGAACTGCGTCAGTTAGCGCAGCGTGTAACCGCTAGATATCATTTGTTGCCATTGACCATCGATGAAGTGTCAGCTTACGTCGCGCATCGTTTGGGGGTGGCTAACGGTCAAGCTAATCTGTTTTCAAAAAATGCCTTGAAAGGTTTGTTTTACATCAGTGGTGGTATTCCCCGCGTGATTAACTTGTTGTGTGATAGAGCGTTAACGCTTGCTTATTCCTTGCAAAAGCCGATGGTTGGGCATCAACTCATGATTGCCTCTAGCTATCAAGTATTGGGACAAGATATTGTCGAACAGCGACAGCAAGAAAACTGGAAAAGGCCCTATATCGTTGCGTTTAGTGCCGCGCTAGCGCTAGGTTTCTTGATCGGGACATGGGGGTAAGTATGTTAAAGACGTTAAATGTCAAAGACCTCCAACCTGGCATGATGGTCACCCGCGTAATTGCTCAATATGGGCCTGTTAAAATTCGCAAAGTTGGCATGATTAGAAGCCCTGAAATGATTAAAGGCTTGACTGAAATGGGCGTGGCAGAGCTCGAGGTTGACTTGGCGCAGAGTCTAGGTATTGACGCCGACAGCGCAGGGTTAGGGGCGTCTGCAGAAATAGGGTTGACGCCTACTCAACAACTTATGCAAAAGGACAAATTAGTGTCCACTGCAGATCGCGATCTGTCACAGCAATTTCATCGTTCGATGTTTATGCCAAGTCCTGAAAGCTTGCCATCTAAGTGGCAATTGTACGGAAAAAACAGTGCAATAATGTTATTGCTACTGGTGGGAGGGGGGTGTTTTGGTTGGAATTTGGCGCAGTTGCCAACATGGTTTGCATTAGCGTCTGCGACAACGCCCGCGCAAATCCCATCGCTAGCTTTGAATGGTAAGACCAATATACAGAAGCACAATAATCCTGTCGTACCTCAGACCGACATTGCCAAAGATAAGCAAGACGAGCAAACGCCTACGCAGGTTCAACAAGCCACTCAAGAACCACCTATTGTGCTGGGTTATCAACCTGAATCCAGGGCGAATATCCAAGCAGACATTCAAGCGCGACTCAATCAAGGTACACCAGAGACTCAAATCGATAGGCCTGCGGAGGCTGTTTCGCCAGAATTGATGGCTAAATTTAACGCCGCTATCGCCGAAATGGATGCTCGTTCGAGAGGCAATCAGTCCGATAGAGAAACGGCCTACTCAGCAAGCGAAAGCTATGATGATGTCCCCAGAGTTGACCAACTATCGGTCGCTACCTTGACAGACATGCCTGCGATGAGTTTTAGCGCGCACATGTACGCGTCAGATACTGCAAATCGATGGGTTAGGGTAAATGGTCTGCGCTTGGTCGAAGGGGATTTTATTGCTAACGACCTGCAGATTGTTAACATTGAACCGCAGCGCGTCATACTATCGTTTCGCAACGAAGTATTTTCGATGAATGCTTTAACGGACTGGTAAAAAAACTTTTTTGAAAAAGCCGGCCAAGTTGAGTGAGAATTCTTCTGGGCGTATTCCGCGTATGATCTTATCGTTGGCTTTGCTCAAGTCGACCCGTTTTATTTCAGTGTGTACTTGATTTCTAACACTATAAAACGACATTACGGTAGGTTTTAACGGTGATTTTGGGTTACGCTGTGTCACCATTGCAAGCTTACCGCTAGCGAGCTCTAACAAAGAGCCAACCGGGTGAAGCCCTATTGCGTTAATAAAGTCGGTCACTAGATCTGTGTTTAAAGTAGTATCTTCTTCGAGTAGTTGTAGCGCTTCAGTTGCGCTTTGAGAGCAACTGTAACTTCGGTTACTAATCATTGCGTCATAGCTATCTACAATTGCTGCCATCTTTGAATGTATGCTTATCTGGTCGGCGTTTTTGCCTCTTGGATATCCGCTTCCATCCTCGCGCTCATGATGATTAGCAATAACATCTAGGACCAGTGAAGGTACGTCGCCAAATCGCTCTACGAGTTCGTAACCAATATCAATATGACTTCTGATCATATTCCAATCAGCAGCGGAAAAGCTTCCTTCTTTGTCTAATAAATCAGACGGTAATGACGCCATGCCCAAATCCATGAACAAACCAGCTTGTGTTAAATCTTCGGTATCGGCTTGCGAAAACCCTTTGTACTGTGCAAACATCGCTAACAAAATAGAACAGTTAATGGCGTGTTCTACTAGGTAATCATCAGAACTTTTTAACATCATTAAGCACGCTAGCGCGTCGCCGTTATCAAACACAGAATCGATGATGTCTTGGCTCAAATTAGTAATTTGACTAAAGTCTGGTGCATTGCCGGCACGTAGTTGCTTGATGAAGTTTTTTTGGATGCTTTTGGCTTGCGCATAAAGCTTGTGGGCCTTATCTATATCAGGGCTAGACGGCGGCTTTTTTATCTCCGTTACCGCAGGGTGCTGAGTGACAAGCTGTTCTGCAGGTGCGGGTACCTTGCTTTTGGCAAAATCGACTTCTACTTCTTCGATGCCCTTTTTGACCAAGGTGTCAATAAGCGCACTTGAGCTGACAATTCCGCGGCTTTTGATTATTACCTTACCAGATTGCTTGACCACTCTTTCAACGAACATGCCTACTGTTAATTCAGAAATTGAAATATTTTTTATCATATAAAAGAACTAGTCATAGCACCAAATAAGCGATTCGACATCATACCAATCCGACCGGATGGCCGATATTGATATGTGTCAACTCAAGTTACATTAGCCCCGACCTTTTTTATATCCAAGCCGGACGTTTTGATTCGTAGTTTGAAATTTGTGGGTCAAACTCTAGCGTCTGACCAATCGCGTCCAACCCTTTTAACAGGTTGTTTTTGTGATGCGCAGCAATTTCAAAGCTAACAAGGTTATCGGCAAACTTTACCGTTTGTGAAGGTAAATCGATGTCTATTTTTACACTCGGATCATGTGCAATGGCGGCGAACAACATATCCATTTTGTTTGACGGCAGTGCTACTGGAAGTAACTGATTATTAATACAATTACCGTAAAATATATCCGCAAAACTAGTCGCGATGATAACACGAAAGCCAAAATCCGCTAGCGACCAAGGCGCGTGCTCACGGCTCGAGCCACAGCCAAAGTTTTCCCTAGTGACTAAGACGCTTGCGCCTTTATGCTGAGGTGCATTAAGCACGAAGTCGGGATTGGGTTCCTGCTCGTGCAGGTCCAAATAGCGCCAGTCGTGAAATAAGTGTTTGCCATATCCCGACCTAGTCACGCCTGTCAAAAACTGCTTTGGAATGATTTGATCCGTATCGATGTTGGCTTGGTCCAAAGGAGCGCCAGCGCCGCTATGATGAATAAAACCGCTCATATTTGTTCTCCTAAAGATCTCACGTCGGTAAACTTACCCGTGATTGCAGCGGCCACTGCCATTTCTGGACTGACAAGGTGAGTCCTTGCTCCACGCCCCTGACGACCTTCAAAATTACGGTTGCTGGTAGACGCACAACGATCACCGGGCTGCAAAATATCATCGTTCATGCCAAGACACATCGAGCAGCCGGGCAATCGCCATTCAAAGCCTGCTTGGATAAATATCTTATCCAAAGACTCTTGTTCTGCTTGCTGTTTAACCGCGACTGAGCCGGGCACTATAATAGCCGTAACGCCTTTTTTGACCGAACCTTTTGCGGCTATTTTTGCGGCAGCTCTGAGATCTTCTATACGGCTATTGGTGCACGATCCGATGAAAACATGCGAAACTTCGACATCTTCCCATTTTTGGCCCGCACTAAGGCCCATGTATTTGAGTGCTTTTATGGCTGATTCGCGTTCGATTGCATCACTAAAGCTCTCTGGCGACGGAATATCCTGATTGACAGCAACGACTTGCCCAGGGTTGGTTCCCCATGTGATTTGAGGCGCAATGTCGGCGGCGTCTAGTTCGACGCTACTATCGTATTGTGCACCTGCGTCAGTAAATAGCGTTTGCCAATATTCGACAGCAGCCGTCCAATTTTCACCTGTTGGCGCAAATTCTCGTCCTTTGAGATAATCATAGGTCTTTTGGTCGGGTGCTATCATGCCGGCTTTGGCGCCGGCTTCGATGCTCATGTTACAGATGGTCATACGTTCTTCCATCGATAGGTCTTGGATGGCTTGACCGCAGTACTCAATTACGTGACCGGTGGCACCAGCATGTCCGATTCTGCCGATAATAGCCAAAATAATATCTTTGGCCGTTACGCCAACGGGCAGTTTACCTTTGACTTCGACCTTCATACTTTTGGCTTTTGACTGCTTTAGTGTTTGCGTTGCGAGCACGTGTTCCACTTGCGAGGTACCGATACCAAATGCTAATGCACCAAACGCACCATGTGTGGCCGTATGCGAATCACCACATACCACGGTCATACCGGGCTGAATGAGGCCTTGTTGCGGTCCTATTACGTGCACGATCCCTTGGTTTTTGTGGCCCACAGGATATAGTTCGATGCCATGTTTTTCACAATTTATCGCGAGTGTTTGAAGCTGTAATTTGTTTAGCGGTCCGCATGCATCAAGCGCCAAAGAGCGCGTAGAAATACTGTGGTCCATGGTGCCAAAGGTCAAATCAGGTCGGCGCACTTTTCGTCCAGCATCATCCAAACCCGCAAAGGCTTGAGGAGATGTGACTTCATGAATCAAATGGCGGTCGATGTACAATAATGTATCTTCGCCCAACTGCTCAACCACGTGAGCCTGCCAGACTTTATCTATAAGAGTTAGTGCCATGGGTCAGGTTTCCTTAGGCGTTTGCGATTAGGTCAGTAATATACTGGCCTACTTGCGCGGTTGAACTGGCCGATGCTTTGTTGCCATCGCTGAGTAATTCTGCGGTCAAAATACCGTCTGCTAAGGTCTTGATTACCGCCGCGTCAATCGCGTCAGCGGCTTTAATCTCACCTAAGCTATAACGCAATAGCATTGAAGCGGATAATATTTGTGCAATTGGGTTGGCGATACCTTTGCCGGCGATATCCGGTGCAGAGCCACCTGCTGGTTCGTACATGCCAAAACCATCGCCGTTGATACTGGCAGAAGGCAGCAGTCCCATCGACCCTGTCAACATTGCACACTCATCAGTGATGATGTCGCCAAATAAATTTGAACAAAGCATGACGTCAAACTGGGATGGATTGCACAGCAATTGCATTGCTGCGTTGTCGATATAAATATGTTCTAGGGTAACGTGCGGATAGTCTGTGGCCACCTCTTCGACAACTTCACGCCAAAGGCGGCTGCATACGAGTACGTTGGCTTTGTCTACTGATGTGACTTTGTTACTGCGCTTCGCAGCCGCTTCAAATGCGCTGATGGCGATGCGGCGTATCTCGGCGCGTGAATATCGCATTGTATCAAACGCAGTCTGCGATTCGCCTTCGCCTTCTAAACCTTTAGGTTGGCCAAAGTAAATGCCTGAGGTTAGTTCACGAACCACTAAGACGTCTACGCCACTGCTCGCGATGTCCTCGCGTAACGGGGACAAATGTGCCAAGCCATCATAAATCTTCGCCGGACGCAGGTTACTAAATAAGTCAAAGTGACTTCTAAGGCTTAACAAAGCCGCACGTTCTGGACGTTCTTCCAAAGGTAAAGCATCCCATTTAGGGCCGCCAATTGAGCCGAATAAAATCGCATCAGCTTGCTCACAGCCTTCTAGCGTTGATTGTGGTAGTGCTTTGCCATGGTGATCTATTGCATAGCCACCCACGGGGTAAGTTGTTCTGTTCAATGTCAGATCAAATTTTGCGCACACCGCGTCCAATACTTTGTTGGCCTCGGCCATTACTTCTGGGCCAATCCCATCACCGGGTAAAACGGCTATTGTGTAAGCTGACATTTTATACTCCTGACGTCTTTACTTGTTGTTTTTGAATGTCTATTTGGTCTGCCAAATGCGTGTTGTTAAGCACAAATATAAGCGCTCTGACACCCGACTCAACGATGTCAGTTGCCAAGCCAATGCCATTAAATCTGCGTCCATTGTAGTTAGCAACGACACTGACTTGCGCAAGGGCGTCAGCACCTTCACCTTTAGAATCAAGTTTAAAATCAACAATATCAAGGGTGTGGTCTTTTAGTACTCGCATAATTGCATTGTATGCGGCGTCAACAGGACCATTGCCTATGGCTGATTCAGTAATGCTCTCGTCGCCTACTTTTAACCTGACGGTTGCGCTGGGGATAATATTTCTGCCACTTTGTGCCTGCAAATGTTCAAGCTGATAGTAAGCGTGATCATGTTTTTGTTGATCGAAGAACAATAAAGCTTCGAGGTCGTAATCGAAGACTTGCCCTTTTTTGTCAGCAAGCTGCAAAAATGAGTCATAGATAGCGTCTAAATTATATTCATCTTGTTGATAGCCTAACTCTGTCAACCGATGTTTGATGACATGACGACCAGAGCGCGACGTCAGGTTAAGGTTGTTTTTGTTGATACCGACACTCTCCGGTGTCATGATTTCGTATGTGTTTTGCCCTTTTAATACGCCGTCTTGATGAATGCCCGATGAATGGCTAAAGGCATTTGCGCCGACGATGGCTTTGTTAGCTTGAACGGGCATGTTGCATAAGTTACTGACCAATTTTGAAGCCTTCGAAATCTCTTGCGACTTGATGTTGGTGTCTAAACCCAACATCGCATGACGCGTTTTCAAAATCATCGCTATTTCTTCAAGTGAACAGTTTCCTGCTCGTTCGCCGATCCCGTTTATAGTGCATTCGACCTGTCTAGCGCCTTGCTCTACGGCAGCAAGCGAGTTGGCAACTGCCAAGCCCAAATCATTATGACAGTGAACCGAAATAATTGCTTTGTCGATATTGGGAACACGATTAAATAGATTTTTGATGATGCCTCCAAACTCGGTTGGCGTGGTGTAGCCGACGGTGTCTGGAATATTGACGGTAGTCGCACCGGCAGTAATAGCTGCTTCGACCATTCGGCATAAATAGTCAATGTGGGTGCGACCGGCATCCTCACACGAAAACTCGATGTCATTAGTATATTTGCCAGCGTGTTTGATGGCTTTTATGGCCATTTCAACGACTTCGTCTTGCGACTTGCGCAGTTTGGTATCAACATGGATATCTGAGGTTGCAATAAAAGTGTGAATTCTGAAGTGGTCAGCCACGCCTAACGCTTGACCACACGCATCAATATCTTTTTCGAGTGCTCTGGAAAGGCCACATACGGTCGCATTTTTTATTTCTCGAGCGATCAACTGTACCGAACGAAAATCACCCGGTGATGACACAGGAAAGCCGGCCTCGATAATGTCAACGCCAAGACGTTCGAGCATGAGAGCGATTTGTAGTTTTTCTTTTACATTCAAACTAGCAGGTAAAGCCTGCTCACCATCTCGCAATGTTGTATCGAAGATCTTAACGTGGTTGCTCATTTCAAAGCCCTTTTAGTTTTGTGTTGTCGATTTTACCCAGTTTAGAACAAAAAAACCCGTGCTTTGCACGGGTTCTTAGAGAGTTTTGTTATTTACAATACTTACCCGTGCAGTTTTTCGGCTAAAGGTAGTAGCAGCAGTGAAGAAATCATAATGCGAGCGGCACATTTTGCGTTTTTCATATGATCCTTAACCCAACTAGTTGATTGTTATTGGGGTTGAGCATAAAGGCAGAGGGCATAAATGTAAAGCCCGAAAAGGCTATAAAAGCGTCATGAGCAAAAAATAGCACTGACGCTTAAAATGATATCCTTAGCTAGTCGCTTTCATCTCTAGTCTTCGTTTATGCAACAAGGGTTCTGTATAGCCGTTAGGTTGTTCTTTGCCCATCAATATGAGGTCTTTGGCAGCTTGGAAACCAATTGATTTTTCAATGTCGGGCGTCATGGCAATATAGTCGCTATCATGATGGTTTTGTTCATCTACAAGCCTCGCCATGCGCTGCAAAGACGCTTCAACTTGCTCTTGGTTGATTACTCCATGGGTTAGCCAGTTTGCAATATGTTGGCTGCTAATGCGCAACGTCGCACGATCTTCCATCAATCCAACGTTATTAATATCGGGGACTTTGGAACAACCAATACCTTGATGAACCCATTTGACCACATAGCCAAGAATCCCTTGAACATTATTATCCAATTCATGCTGTAACTGTTCTGGCGTAAACGTTCTACTTTTTTCTAGCAAGGGCACCTGTAATATTTTATCCAGATACTGTTGAGAGTTTAAAGATGCTATCAGCGATTGCTCTAGCTCACCTTGAACCTTAAATACATCAACCATATGGTAATGCATAGCATGCAACGTGGCTGCTGTGGGCGACGGCACCCAAGCTGTGTTGGCGCCCGCTTGCGGATGCGAAATTTTGGCTTGCATCATATTGGCCATCTGATCGGGAATTGGCCACATGCCTTTGCCTATCTGTGCTTTGCCAGATAATCCGGCCTTGAGACCAGAAGCAACATTTGACGCTTCATAAGCGCTGATCCATGGCATTGCTTTCAGTTCGGTCTTAGGCGCAAACGCGCCGCGCAGCATAGACGTGTGGATTTCATCACCAGTACGGTCCAAAAAACCGGTATTAATGAAGGCGACACGAGATTTTGCGGCGGCAATACAGGCACTTAAGTTAACACTGGTGCGACGTTCTTCATCCATGATGCCCATCTTAATAGTGTTATCAGGTAGGTCCAACATTTTTTCTACGCGAGCAAATAAGGTGTTGGTAAACGCAACTTCATCAGGACCGTGCATCTTGGGTTTTACAATATAAATGCTGCCAGTTTTACTGTTGCGCAACGCGTTTTGCTGCAACACGTCTTGTTTTGCAATGAGGCTGGTCACAACGGCGTCCATAATGCCCTCTGGAATCTCTTGCTGTTCAAACAAAATCGCATTGTTTGTCATTAAGTGACCCACATTGCGAATGAACATTAGGCTGCGTCCCGGTAAAGTCAGGCCCTCGCCACCATGCGTTTTGTAGCTGCGATCGGGGTTCATGGCGCGCACGATTTGGTCACCATTTTTACTCATACTGATGCTCAAATTGCCCTTTATCAATCCCAACCAGTTAGCATAAACCAAGGTTTTGTCTTGTGCGTCAACGGCTGCCACCGAATCCTCACAATCCATAATAGTGGTCAACGCAGATTCAACCAAAAGATCTTTTATGTAAGCAGGGTCAGTGGCGCCGATTACATCGTCTGCATCAATTTGAATCTCAACATGGATATTATTATGCTTAAGTAATATAGCACTGGGTTGGTCTTCATCACCTTGAAATCCCAAATAGCTATTTGGATTTTTTAGCGCTGTCGTTTGTGAGGTACTTAAACGCACGCTCAAGTGTCCTTGGTGAATATGGTATGCCACGGCATTTAGATGCGAGCCAGAGGCCAGCGGCGCGATAATGTCTAGCCACTTGCGCGCTTGTTTGATAACCGCTTGACCGCGTTGCGGGTTATATTCTGAGGTTTTGGCTAAATCACCGTCTTGAGAAATGACGTCTGTGCCATACAAGGCATCATAAAGACTTCCCCAACGCGCGTTAGCTGCGTTTAGTGCATATCGTGCATTGTTGATCGGTACAACCAATTGTGGCCCCGCGTAGTGTGCAATCTCGGGGTCTACATTTTGCGTATCGATCTTTAGTGCTGAGCTAAGCTCATCGTTACTGCCTTTTGCAAAGGTGTTGGTGGGTATCAAATAGCCAATACTGACTAAAAACTCTTTGTACTGTTCAAGCTCAATCTCAGCGCCGGCGTGAGCTAGGTGATACTCATCTAGTTCAATTTGAAGACGATGGCGCTCAGCAAGCAGTGCTTGGTTAAGCGGCACTAAATCCGCCAGCAGGGTTTCGAAATCGGACCAAAACTGAGAGGCTTCTAGTCCTGAATCTATAAGAGCGTGCTGACAGATAAAGTCATCTAATACACTTGCAACTTTTAACTTTCCACGGGTTTTGTAATTAGACATGACTTATTCCTGTTAAATTGTATTCCTATCCAGTGTAATGAATAAAACACCCATCTTTTAGTCTATGTACTTTATGCTTATCATTCATGTTGTGAATGTTTGTGGCGTGGCTTATCCATTTCCCATGTGACTTGCGACATCGCTGATCAGCCTGCGCAACCAAATATGTCCAGCATCATGGTGAAGCAAAGCGCTCCACGCCATTTTTAGGGCGATAGGCGGGATATCGAAAGGCGGGGCAACGACAATTACGCGTGGGTCGTCTTTGAACAGTTTTGCCGCTTTGCTTGGCAGGGTAGCAATCAAATTCTGTGTTTTTGTTAACTGTAAAGCCGCATGATAATGGCGGGTAAAGACACGTATATCACGTTGTTTACCTAATTTTGTTAGTTCGGCATCAACCCAACCTAGTTTTTGCACCTCAGTTGGATCAATACCCACCCCTACACCAAAACCTGTTTTGCTGACCCAGATATGCTGACCTTTAAGATAAGCCGGCAGGTCAAAGTTTTCTTTGGCTGGATGTTCGTTGCCAATCACACAGGAGAAGCTGTCGTACCAGATAACTTTTTGGTGGAAAGACAGTGGTAGATCCTCGAATCTATTAATCGCCATATCAACTTTGCCTTGTTCGACATCATGAAAAGTCACATCAGATGGGGTGATGAGGTCCAAGGTAATATTGGGAGCAATATCAGCAAGTTGGCCAATAAGTTGAAGCAATAGGGTTGATTCTGCGTAATCACTGGTCATGATGCGAAAAGTGCGCCGACTGGTCATCGGATCAAATTCACTTTCTGGCTGAATAGAGGATTCAAGCTTAGACAACACGTCGCGGATGACGGGCTGAAGTTCTAATGCGCGTTTGGTTGGCGTCATACCGTCGCTGGTGCGCACTAACAGGGGATCTTTGAACAAATCACGCAGTCTTTTCAAGCCGTTGCTCATTGCTGGCTGCGTAATACTAAGTTGATTAGCCGCTTTTGTAACGCTGCCTTCGCGCAATAAGACGTCAAGATATACCAACAGATTAAGGTCGATTTTAGCAATATTCAAATCCAGCGTTCCCTTCTATTTAAATAGTCATCACTTGTATGGTTTTTGTTTGACTATTGTTTGGCGATCATTCGCGCAAACTACTTTACACAACTTTAGTATAGCTAGAAAAAATATAAATACCATGTAGTCTTTTAGTATTAACGAGCCGATAAATTAAATGTTATTTTTTTAAATCATGGGCTTACATGTTCGAATTGATTGGGTGATTGGATTGTGATTGAAAATAATGATGATTGAAGGCAATTAATAAAAAAACGCCCCGAAGGGCGCTGAACAAGAGCTGTTTTATGCTTTTTAAAGCCTATGCAACCACATCAAACTGGTTCATCGTATTGTCTTCCCCAGACGCTTTGAGTGCCTGTTCACCAGAAAAATATTCTTTGTGTGTATCACCCAAGTCAGAACCTGCCATTGCTTGGTGTTTTACACATGCTAGGCCTTGACGAATTTCCTGACGCTGTACGCCTTTGACGTATGCCAACATACCTTCGTCACCAAAATAACCCTTCGCAAGATTATCCGTTGATAATGCCGCGGTATGATAAGTTGGTAAGGTAATCAGATGGTGAAAAATACCGGCTTCTCGCGCGGCATCAGCTTGGAACGTTCTTACCCTTTCGTCAGCTTCTTTGGCGAGTTCAGTCTCATCATAAATAGCAGACATCAACGCGCTTCTGTCGTATGCACTAACGTCTTTTTCGGCAATTTTCCATGCATCAAATACTTGCTGGCGAAAACTCAGCGTCCAATTAAACGAGGGTGAGTTGTTGTAAACAAGTTTGGCATTGGGTGTCACTTCGCGTATCGCGCGCACCATGTCTCCAATTTGCCCAACGTGCGGTTTTTCGGTCTCTATCCACAATAAGTCAGCGCCGTTTTGTAAGGACGTTATACAGTCTAGTACAACACGGTCAAAACCAGTGTTTTCTTTAAATTTGTACAAACCATTTGGTAAGCGTACAGGCTTAACCAAATTGCCTTTTAGCTTCATTACAGTGTCACCATCATTGAGATCACTGATTGAATCGACAGGAGTCGTTTCCAAAAATGAGTTGTATTGCTCAGCTAAATCACCCGTATTATTGGACACTGGAATTTTTTGAGTGAGCCCTGCTCCCAGTGAATCCGTGCGAGCGACAATCACACCATCATCTACACCCAGCTCTAAAAAGGCATAGCGCACTGCGTTGATTTTAGCCAAAAAATCCTCGTGCGGCACGGTGACTTTGCCATCTTGGTGGCCGCATTGTTTCGCATCTGATACTTGGTTTTCTATTTGTATGCAGCAAGCACCGGCTTCAATCATTTTCTTTGCTAACAAATAAGTAGCTTCTTCATTACCAAAACCAGCATCAATGTCAGCAATAATGGGGACTACGTGAGTTTCAAAATTGTCGATTTGAGCTTGAATATCTGTAATTGGCTCACCCTTTGCGGTGGCGTCATCTAATTGCTTAAACAAAGTGCCTAGTTCTCTCGCATCGGCCTGACGAAGAAATGTGTACAGCTCTTCTATGAGGGCGGGTACTGACGTTTTTTCATGCATTGACTGATCTGGTAATGGTCCAAATTCTGAACGCATTGCCGCGACCATCCAGCCTGATAGATACAAATAGCTTTTGCTTGTAGTACCCTGATGCTTCTTAACGGCGAGCATTTTTTGTTGACCGATAAAGCCATGCCAGCAACCTAACGACTGCGTATATTGTGCGCTATCCTGATCGTAGTCTTGCATATCTTTGCGCATGAGAGACGCAGTATATTTGGCGATTTCCAGGCCCGTCTTGAATCGGTTTTGAGCCTTCATACGCGCCGCATACTCTGGACTAATCGCGTTCCAAGCTGAACCTTGAGATGTTTTAAGGTGGTTAATTTGCTGTATGTCCTGTTGATATTGTGACATGTCTAATTCCTCTCTTGTTGCCTGGTTTTAAATTCTTTACTTTGCTCTCGCACGATAGGCATCAATACGATAAAAAGTGCCGTGTGCTGATGACGTAATTAAGATTAGGGAATTAAAGTCAATAATAAAAGCGTATATAAAAGATTTTTGATATTCACGGTATGAATGTGTGGTGGCCCGATTCCTGCGAATACAGCCCCCGTCATAATCATAACCCCCTGTTATTGCTGTGTAGGCAGCAATCTGTTTACTACGACATCAGTTGTAACGTAAGAATAGAATATGTATCTAGCAGATCTTCGCCTTCGCGAAGATGACGAGGATGCGCGAAGATGACGAGGATGACGTTCGAATGCGTTGCCAAAAAGAGCAGATAATCTAACGTTCACATAGCAAGTATGAAGTGTATAATCTACGCATTAATTGTATCGATAATTTTAAGTGGATAACAAAAGTATGAACAAAGCGTGTCATTTGGCCAAACCTAGCAGACTCTTTCTTAACAGTGTTGCTATCGGCCTAGCATTGATTGGTCTAGCCGCGTGCAGCAGTGCGAGTTCTGTTTCTCATCACGTAAAAGACCAAGAGCAACAACAGTCAAAATCATTGCTATCATCCCAAGTAGCCACGCAATCCGCAACACAGCATGATGTAAAGCCGACCACTATAATTATGGTTATCGCTGATGGCATGGGACCTGCGTTTACCACTGCGTATCGCAACTACAAAGACAATCCGGATACAGCAGTCGTCGAATTGACCGCTTTGGATAAGGTCCTCACAGGCTCTGCACGCACTTATCCAGCTAAGCAATCAGGCTGGGTGACTGACTCAGCGGCAAGTGCAACAGCATTATCGACGGGCATAAAAACGTATAACGGCGCAATTGCAGTGGATATAAATAAACAACCATTGGAAACGGTTCTTCATCGAGCCAAAAAACTCGGCAAAAAAACGGGGGTTGCCGTTACCTCGCAAATCGTTCACGCCACGCCAGCGTCCTACATCGCACACAATGAATCACGTCGCAATTATAACCAAATCGCTGATAGTTTTTTGGACGACCGAATCAATAATCAGCTCGTAGCTGATGTCATGTTAGGCGGTGGTTGGGAATATTTTATTCGTGATGATAGAAACTTAGTTAACGAATTTAAGGCACTTGGATATCAATACGCCGATTCTTACGAAGCATTAGCAGGGCTAGAAAAAGGCAAGCCGACACTCGGGCTTTTTGCCAACGTTGGACTACCGTGGGCACTCGATGACCCCAATCCAAAGCGCCTGTCAGTGCTCACTGAACAAGCGACTAAGCAGTTGGAAAATCCAAAAGGTTTCTTTTTGTTGGTCGAAGCTAGCCAAGTAGATTGGGCTGGTCATGCGAATGACATTGCGGGCGCGATGGCTGAAATGGCTGATTTGGAACACGCTATAATTTACTTGCAAGACTACGTAGAAACTAATCCAGATACCTTAGTTGTGTTAACAGCTGATCACAGCACGGGTGGATTGACGATTGGTGCTAAAGGTGAGTATCGATGGTCTCCGGAGTTCTTGACAGGCATATCGAGGTCGGTCCAAACAATCGCTTCACAACTAATGCAGCAAGATGACAAAGTAAGCTTTCTTGAAGCGCAACTTGGATTTGTACTTGAAGATCAAGCCAAAAATGACATTGCGGCGATACCTTTAGATGCCAAGCCTAGAACAATTGAGGCGGCTATAAAATTAATAATAGACGCCAAAACTAATACGGGTTGGACGACATCGGGACACACTGGGATTGACGTGGAAGTGTATTCATTTGGCACCGGCGCAGATCATTTCAAAGGCAACATGAATAACACTGACATAGCGGACAAGATATTTAGACTGCTAGGTCAATAGTGTCAGTTAACTAGACGTGGGTTTTTGGACTGACGGTGTTGTTATTGCTAATAACCCGTTAACTCCATAAACCCGACGCCTGTATGAGAGCCTGTGACATCAATGCTGCCCTCATAGTATTCAAATCTTGAAGGATTAAACTGTTCATTTTTAGTCACTTCTGTGGTTATGTCTAATTCGCGAGAAGGCACTTTTATTTGCCATTTTGTTGGAATGTGTTTGTTATCAACATGTGTTGTTTTTAACACCGTCATTGATAAATCCTCAGGCAACAAAACCTTTACTTTCCCTTGTGCATCGATATAGGTGCCTGTCATGTAGTCATCTTGTCCTTCTAATCTCATGACAAACGCCATGAGCTTATCGCCGTTTTGCAAGTGAATAGAAAACCAATCCCAGCCGCGTGTTTGGTCGTCGATAAGTTGTGATGTCCATTCATGATCGAACCAAGCTTTGCCGCTGACTTTGATATCTTTGCTGTTGGTGTCTGCGTGCTCTGTATCGGCTTTTAAAACGTTAGCGGGCGTTGAGTTATGAATAGAAATTACACCTTCAACGTCAATAAACGGCTGGCTATAGTAATAAGAGGCATGCTGAGCATTGCCAGACTTTATGCTGTATCCATTGTTACCATGAAAGATAAATTCTGCGTCACTGTTTAGATTCAAAATAGCAGAGGCTGAGCCCGGTTTACTATGCTCACTGGATGATACGTTTTTATGTTTTAGTACTTCAACGGCACTGAACGATAGTCGCGACGGAAATAAGCTAGGGTGTTTATCTGCTTCTGCGGCTGACGTCATCATTGACAACGCGACAGGCTGGTCTGAGCCGTCTTGGTCTTTCATCGGTGCTGTGGATTGCCACAACCAGTCATCCATGTACAAACTCAAAAGCGGTTTATTCGTGGTAGCGTTTTGTGCAGCCACAGTATTGACACCGGCATTGCATACACCGCCTTTTGCAAAGCGTTCGCTAAAATAATGTTTGTCTTGTGCATGAATTGATGAATGCGCCATATACACCTGTCCATTATCCCAGTTGTTTGCTCGATGGGGTGTCCGGAATCTAAATAAGGTCCATTGAACAGTGTAAGCTTTCTTGTTTTCGTCGCGTAAATTTGCTGTTAAATACCACCATTCGATATCGTATTCGGGATGCTCACCATGATCTTTTGGCAAGGTAATTTGATAATTTGGGGTGACTTTTTTGCCCGTATTGTCAATTAGGGGCCGACCTAAATTGCTGTTCGCTTGTTTATTTGTTGCTTCGGTGTTGTTGTCGCTTTGCTGTGCGGCAGCATTTGCAGCATACAACACGGTGTAAAACACCAAACAAATAAGACAAAAAGCACCGCGAGCGAAGCTGATTATACCTGATTTTGCGGCTCTTTGATTGACCACGGCTTCTGTTGAGCAGGATAACTGGGTAATTTTTGCTAGCATTGCTGCCTGGGCATAACGCCGTTGGTCTAAGACCGATCCACTGCAATCGTCGTGCTTGCGCAGCAATAGCAGGGCGGTCTGAGTATCGGTGGTCTGTGAACGCATCAATTTAAATACCTAATGTCATCAATCAGCGGTTTGCGGCCACTTTTAAAAATCGGTAGCGCAATGATAAGGGTTACCACCAATAGACTTAGCGAGTAAACGGTGAGTATCTTTAACCAGTCTATTTGTAAAGGGTAAGTCCATTGAAACGCTTGGTAGTTGATTTCATAAATCAACACCCAGCTTAACAAAATACCAAAGGGTGTTGCGAGTAACAGGGCGACCAAACAAAGCAAAATATACTGAAAGTACGCGAGCAGTTGATTTTTAAATCGACTTACGCCAAAGCTGCGCACCAGCATGCGTTGCGGCCTAACATCTTCCATTAACACCACAATTGCGCAGGCTAACGAGAGGGCGGCAACCAACAAAGTCACAAGATTGAGACCATCTGTAATGATGAATGTGCGATCAAAGGTTTGCATTGATAAAGCTAACAAAGCATCCGTGCGTAAAAATTGCTGTGCGGTATCAATATCAAGCGCTTGAAGGGTGGTCATGAGTGTCGCGTATTCAGTCGATAATTCATCCAAGTTATGCAGTGCATATATGGAACTCGGAAAAATCTGCGTGGATGCCCTAGCGTTTTGAGTTTGCTCGAAGGCGCTTAATGGCAACAAAACCTGTGCAATTGGATTACCATAATCGTAGTATATACCGAGTATTGGCTTGCTATCCGCAAGCCCTAGTTCGTTGGTTTTGAACGCGACACTATCGCCAACACTCAGCTCATTTCGGATGGCAAATTGTTGATTCACGAAAATACCACGTTGCGCTTGATAATCGCTCCAGATTAGCGATGGACTGCTGTCTGATTCAGCAAATACAAGGGCAGATTGATAATCTTGGCGAACCGGATAGCTATGCACTTGCACTGTCTTATTTTTATACCGGATTTCGTGCTCGTACCGCGGCATTATGTCAAGCGAGGATAAACCCGCCTTTGCCAAAATATCAACTAGGTTTTGATCGCCTTGATAATACACATAGTGCTCTGCGACAAGCCGTTGGCTCAACCAGTTTTGCGTTGCGCCACGAAAGCTATCCACCATCAAATTCATACCAATATTACTAGTGCTAGCGATAAAGAATGCACAACAAGCAATTTTTGTTTTGTTTGATAGCGCTCGACTTTGACTCACGGTTAGTTTGAGTAAGGTAAATCTTGCAGGGATAGCCAAACTTAGCCATTTTAATAAATAAGGATAAAGTGCAATTAGTAACGCACAACCGGCTAAAATCAAACATGCAGTGGCAGTTAGCAATAAGCCTAACGCTGAACTCAGATAAAATACGCAAAATGCAAGTATCGCTAGCCCAACGCTAATCAAAGTAAACACAACACTTTGTCTAAAAGGTGTTTGCCAACTAGCGTCAGTCACATTTTTGTGTGCTAATTTTTGATTCATTTGCTGCAGCGGGATCAAAAATGCAGCCAAACTGCCAAGTAACGTGACGCTATAGACTTTTACGAACAAACTAACAATATTGATATTACCAAAGCCAACCTCCACCCGGTACAAACCCTCTAATGTCGCTTGCACGGCCGGAGAAACTAGCAAGGCCAGTTGCACACCCAAAAAGACCCCTGTTATACAAGCTACCGCCCCCAAAAGACTCATCTCCACGAGCTGCGTCAGCAGCATAGAGCGCCTTGATATTCCAAGTTGTCGAGTCACTTTTAACCAAGGCATACGTTTGTTGATAAGTAACTGCGCAGCGTTAAGCACGATAAAAAGACATACAACGAACATCAAAAGCGCCATCGCTAACAAATTTAAGTGAAAGCTCTGGGTCAGCTCACCTTGCTGATTATTATCTAACGTTACCAGCGATAAATGACTGGGCAGCTGGGCTAGCAGCGCGTCTTTAGCCTCAGCGTTGAGTTCTCCCACGACTAATATACGAGAAATAGAGGCTTGCTCAAAATGCGCATAAAAAACCGACATATCCATCACAATGTCGTTTCCCAAAAAACTCGCTTGCAAGGGCTGTAATGAGGGCAGAGGTTCCGCATCCGCATTAGTTAACGCAATTGAGATGGGACTGGTTGATGCTTCATCGAGCAACTGTTGATATAGGGTTGGGTGTAAAAAACCTTGCATTTGATTACTGGACGATAGCGCAAATGTATTATCCATAAATTGGCGCTCGCTACTGTTAGTATCTTCATTATCGCCGGGGATAATGGTATTGCTCGAACCAGGCAGGGATAAAAGAGCCGAGGTATCAACCCCTGTAAAGTCGACACTGCGCTGACTGATGCGTTCTCCATCGATATACACATGAGACCTAAATTGGCCTACTGCGACTAGTTGGCTAAATCCCAATCGGCGGAGTTTTGCATATTCGTTTTTGGTTATTGTTGATTGACTTCTATTTGAGTTGATGTGGTGACTCACATTGGGCACAAAGTATTGCTGAGATGTAGAATAACTTTGTTTGGCGCTCTCATTAATCACCAACACCGCACTGAGTCCGGCACTTGCAATGATCAAGGAACACATCAGCATCAGCAGACTAAAAAGTTGATTGCGATAGCTGTTTAATAAAACGCTAGCGAAGGGGCTTAATTTACTCAGCATTATTGAGCCATTACTCGACTATTTTAAGACGCGCGCGAGGCGGAATATCGACTAAATTCCCTTTTTTTAATGAACACTGTTTGGTTGCCAAACGTGCAACGTCATCACTGTGCGTGACCATTATTAGGCTAGCCTTGTGTTGTTTGCAGGTACTTATCAATAGGTGGCTTATTTTATCGCTATTATCAGCATCGAGATTGCCCGTTGGCTCATCGGCTAACAACAGGCTTGGGCGATGAGACAGGGCCCTTGCGATTGCGACGCGCTGTTGCTCGCCGCCTGACAGCTCTGTAGGCAACTTTTTTTTGTGTTTGCTAATCCCTAAGTCGCTAAACAAGCTATCGATATAATCGACATCTAGATTGTTGTTTAAGCGCGCCGGCAGTGCGACATTATCGTATACTGAAATACAGTCGATTAAATTAAATCGCTGGAAAATAAGCCCTAGCTTGGTCCGCCTATAATGGTCAGCTTGCTTTTCGTTAAATGTGGCGATGTCGTGATAGTGACTATCTTCGCTATATTTTAACAGTATCTTGCCACTATCAGGCTTGTCCAACGCCCCTAATAAATGCAGCAACGTCGATTTGCCAGAACCTGATGCTCCCCTTATCGACAGGCTATCACCTTGTTCTAATTTGAGTTCGACCTTGTCTAAAATTACATGCTCTTCGCCCGCATCAATGTATGACTTGCTCAGGGACTCGATAACCAGCATGCTAATTTCCTTTTTTGGCTAAAGTGGATTGTTATACATCACTACGTCAAGTTTACCGTTATTGATTCAAAAAGTTCTCGAACGATTCTCCGGTGACAGCACTAATTTGCTTGAATAAATAAATTAGAGCGGTCACCAACAAAATCATACTGGGGATCACAATGACAGGATAGCTAAGGGCGGTCATGCGACCTAACTCTTCTGTATAAGCGGTCGTGCCCGGTTCTGATACTAGTATCCATTTGGCTAAGAAATAATTGAGTGACGATGACAAAAAGAATGAAGACGCAACAATATAGGAACTGATTTTTATTTTTTTATTGAACTGTGCAAAGAGGTTTTTTTCTTCTAACACTTGATTGAGTTTAGGCCAGTTGATTAGTTGATCATTGAGGATGAGAGCTTTGACCAATGGTTTTGTTGTATATTGTGTGATCAATACCGCTAAGCCGATGGCGGCTGGAATGGCTGCTTCTTTGATAGCAATATATTCTGCAGGTAACTTTAACAGACTAATACCACCGGTTAGCAATACGCTGACGATACCCAACACCGAAAAAGCGTTAACTTTTTTGGTTTGCTTTAAGTCATATAGACCAAACCCAACAGGAAAAGCCAATGCGACGGCAATACTCCACATAGGACCCAAGTATTCGTCAGAGCTAGCATAAGACATCACTACAACGGGGATAATAATATTAAATACTAAGTTTCCAAAAAAGCCAGTTTGAGGAGGCTGTTGAGGCTTGGCAGGAGATTGATTTGTGTGTTCAGCGTTTTCTTGACGCGCTTGCTCTGACGTATTTTGTGGTGCTTGTTCTGACATAGTTTATTGACCAGTTACTGCTAAGGGTGATTCTATTACTAAATAAAACGGCCGCTGTTCGTCAGCGCATAATAGATTACGAATTAGGATTATATGGAAAAAAAAGTATAAGTGTTAGTTTATAGCGAATTAACGGTGATCTTTGTTAGTAAAACCTATTTTTTGTTACTGCCACAACGTTCCCGTCATTGCCGCGCAGGCCGACTGCTGTTCGTCTAGGGTATTAGTTATTCCTGCGCAGGCAGGAATCTGCGTGAAACTTCCTTTAGTTGACGATTAGATGCGAAGATGAAAAATGGACCCCGCTTGCTGATAGTCGACTGTACTCAGACAACAAACGTCAGAATAAGGATTATTAAAAAAACAACGTCAATGACATTTATGCTGCTGCTTTCGTGATGATGACGAAGGTCGGTAACGACGGTTTTTTTATACTGTTCACATTTGGCGTTTGCGATAAGCCCATGCTAATCCTAGACCGGCAATAAAGCCAAAGAAGTGTGATTCCCAGGATACAAATGGGCCGCTCGGTAATACGCCGAAGACCATACCGCCGTAGAAGAATCCAACGGCGAGTGATATAAAAATCAGGCCGATTTTTTTGCTTAATATTCCAGCGAACAGTAAATATCCAAAATAGCCATAAATGATGCCGCTTGCGCCTACGTGACGTGCTTCTCGTGCGAAGATCCACACCAGTAAGCCAATGATAATGAATAGCCAAAATGTGACATGCACATAACGCTTAAAACTAAATTGCATGAGTAAAAATGTGAAGACCAAAAGGGGAATAAAGTTCGACGAAAAGTGCGCAAACGTGGCGTGCAAAAATGGTGAAGTAAACATGTAAGGCAGATGGCCTAACTCACGTGGAATGAGACTAAATTGATTGAGCCAGCGCCCTGTCAGGATGTTAATCAGCTCCACGGCGATTAGACTAATAGCCACAAAAGCCAATGTTTTATATTCGTAATTTGATGCTTTGTTTGTCATATGTGTAGGGTCTGCTTGTTGGTTTTTTGCTGTGTGACCAGTCGTCACTCACTGGTCGGTAATATTGCTGCCCGCATATAATACTGATCGTTCAAAAAACCGTCATCATCGGGAGCAATCTGTCACCTTCGCGAAGGCAGAATCTCGTAATATTGCCTCTATTTACAATCAAATAAAGGATGTTTGATGCAGATTCCTGCCTGGCCAGGAAAGACGAATGATCAATGTGCCCATATCAACCAATGATCACATGCGGTAAATAGCGTGACATGTCTTGTGTTATTTGTGAACTGTCTTCGCGAATCGAAATACCCGCTGCTTGCTCATTGACCAGCCACGAGCCGATTAAGGTGTAGCTGTCGCCAAATTTGGGTAAGGCATGAAATTGCTGAAAGATAAACCCTTCCTCACCATAGGGGCCATCGGAGGATAATCTCGACGCATCAGCAACATGCTTGCTCTTGTGACCGCTTTGATTGGCCTTGTCGTCGTTGTCATCAATACTAAAGACGTCAATATTAGCGCCTTCACGCGAGAATATTGGTTTTTTGACCCATGTTTTGCCGCGAAAGTCACTTGCGCTTGCACTGTCCACAGTGCTTTGGCGCGCAAAGTCGTCTTCAAAATATGACGCTAGCAGGTTAGGGTGTTTTGGAAATAGTTTCCACAGCATCGGTAACAGTGCTTTGTTGGACAACAAAGATTTCCAGATAGGTTCAATCCACTTTGGCTGATAATGTGCTCGGCAGTTTGAGTCAGTGCTAGTGCCAGATGGTGTTTGTGCAATTGCAAACTGGCCAAATTCCTCCCGCTGCATAAACTCCCACGGATATAATTTGAAGCTGTGGGACATCACCTGATCTTGTAAGTCAGTAAACCGGTTCTGCGCGTCTATGCCAATATCTTCGATAAATACAAAGTAGTCATCAATGCCGGCTTCTTTGGCGCAGTCTTGCAGATATTGCACGGTGCCTCTGTCTTCTTCGGTGTCTTTGCAACAAGCAAAGTGCATGTGTTGAAGTTGATAGTAGTTGGCGATTACTTTGAACTGATTAACCAGCTTTTCTTGCAAAGAATTAAATTGGTCGGCTTGCTTAGGTAATTGCCCGTTGACCACATTATTGTCTAGCCAAAGCCATTGCCAAAAACCTGATTCGTACAAACTGGTGGGGGTATCCGCATTATTCTCTAATAATTTGGCAGCGTGCTTACCATCGTAAACAAAATCAAGACGCGAATATAAACTAGGCTCACGAGCCTGCCATGAGTCTAAGATGCTTTGCCAATAATCTTGCGGTATCGCAAATTTTGTCAGCCATTGCTCGTCTTTAGCCACCAAATCCACCACATGCAAACACATCTGATGGATTTCTTCGGTTGGTGTCTCTAAGTCTTGCTCTATCTGCTTTAGCGTAAATTGATAATAAGCTGTTTCGTCCCAATATGGCTCGCCGTGCATGGTATGAAAATGAAATCCATAATCACGCGCCATTTGTTGCCAATTACTGCGCGGCGCAATGGGACGTCTTATCACCTAGCCGCCCCAACCTTTACTACTGCTCTTGCTGCCCCATGCAGACTTGGCCCTAACTGAGCTGCCAAAGCCGCCACGTTGAATAGTGCGAGTAACAGCAGGTTTTTTATCAAAAGCGCTTTCGCGTACTTTAAGATTGCGTTTTCGGGTGTCGCCATAGCTCGTGCCGTCCGCGCCTATCCAATTGTTGCGATAGGACGAATTGCGTGAGTAAGAGGTAAACATTGGCTGATAGTAAGGTCTAGGCGAGAGCAAACTAGAAACCATATATCCGGCCATAAAAGGCATAAAAAATGAGCCTGACCCACTTTGAACATTACGACACTGATTGGCGCCGAACTCATACTCGCAGTCATACTGAGAGTTATATTTTGGCGCGGTGCGCTCTGCTTCTTTTTGAGCCTCCTCAAAGGCCAATTTACACTGTGTTTCGGCACTTGGATTTTGGTCTACACAGTCTTGTAGGTTGGTATATACCGTTGCATCCTGTTTATCTGATGAGCATGCGCTTAACAACACACCGGTCACACCAATCGCCAATGGTTTTAATGCAAACGATTTGCGCATCTTACTCAGGTTGATATAGCTTGTTCTTTTTTGCGCCGGACTTGTTTTTAGCGCGACAAGGTCGTTCTCTGCGCGTTCATGTTCTATCAGCCCATTATCTCTATTAGTATCCATTGATATGCCCCCTTAGTAGGTCATACACGCGGCATTCAACATACCTACCGCAACTGACATGGCGCCTAGCATAATGCCGGCAGATACTTCGTTGTTATTTATTCTTTCTGCTATTTTTGGCATAAACGTGAAGCGCAGTAATGCGAACGCCAAAAGCTGTGCAATTAACGCAACGATACCCCAAATAACATAATCTAATAAAAACACTGAATTAGTGACAGCGCCCGATAACGCTATGCTAAAGCCAATCATCGCGCCACCAAATCCAATTGCGGCTGCGGTGTTTTTATCTTCTTTTACTAGTTTCCACTCGTCGTGAGGCGTCACAAAAGCGTATACAATTTTAAATACAAAAAATAGCGCAATTGAAATAACAAAATACATGGCAAAATTGCCTAATCCAGATATCGATGTGATGAGTGCGTCCATTTAAATTCCTTAGTTATCTATTCTTATACAAGTGGCCAACATGAATCGTTACGCTTAATTAACCTGACAATACGCAGATCATTAACCCGAGACAAATCAGCCGTTTATCGTAATATCACTTGGGCTCAAATTAAACCCCGTGCTTATTACCAAACATCGATCGTGATTGTTGCCGACCATTTTTTCTTCGCCAACCACCAACAAGGCTTCGACCTCGTCTTCTGATATTGAGCGCTCGTACAACATTATAAATTGATCGGTGCTAGTCACTTCCCCGTCCTCGGCAAAGGTCTTTTCAGTCATCGCAACAGGAGGTGATTTGTCACCTATTGCATCCCAGACACGTTCGTATTCGTCACCGTCTAATTCATACACAGGCTTTGAAATGCCCTCGTCTAGTAGCCGCTGCCATTGAGACTGATCACCGACGGTTTTAGTGTCATAGAAATACCACAGTTTGACGTCTGTGATATGGTTTTCAGTCTCACCGCCGTCTGTAATCACCTGCAAAAAGGCATCATCGTCGGTATAAAACCGAAACATTACACTGCCAGCGTCTAAATTAACTCGGCCAACGGCTTGAATTAAGTGCTTGGAAGCGGCGTTGCTAATCTTTAGTGAGGGTTGAATCAATCTAAGTTTTAAGGGATCTAATTCAAATGAACCGCCCAAGTACAGGCCCATAATCTCAGGCGTTTTGGGTTTTTCTGGCGTATTATTTTTGTTACCAAATAAGCGACTAAACATTGTGATTTGCCTCTCTTATATCGACTGCATTTATCTTTATTAAATTATGACTGCAGCAACCTAGCCCAATTAATCCCATTAATACGTTTATCCGCAATATAAAAAACCTTGTCACCTGCTTGCACTTGCTCAGTAAAATCTGGGTTGACGGTTATTTTATTTGCATTATGAACACTTGCATACCCAATGAAAGTTGCATTGTAGTGTTGCTTTAATCCTAAAAATAGCCTCTCTACCGTCATATCATTGACCGAACTGGGCAAGTTGACGGAGAATTGGGCTTGGCCTTCTTCCACGTCTAATAAATCGTGGTGAAGTAGGCTAGAACCGGGATCTAAGGCAGATTTAGCTAACATTTCTACCGCAACGCTGGGTGTGCACTCGACTTCTGGACAATGCTTTTGTAACAACTCGACCAAGCTTTCATCGTCAAAGTAAGCGACTTTGTGAGCCTGTGGATTGCGCTTGGAGCAATATAACGCAGTAGTCATTGTCATATCGTCACTGACATTATTAATGATGATGGTGTGAGCTTCGTCAACGCAGGCTTTGTCCATATCTTCGTCTTTGTTAAAAGACGAGACTTTCACAAATTCAATATGCGATGGCAGTGGGTTTTCCATCTCGATGCGCACACACAAAACAATATCCGGCCTAGTTTCTAGACTTTCACGTTCTTTCAATAATAATTTTAATAACTGTAAAGTGCGGCGTTCGTCCCAGCCAACCACCAAAATGTGCTCGGATACCGATAGTGATTTCAAACCTTTAGCTCCTTTTCTCCATTGATCACTGACCCAAGACGCTATGCGGCCGATGATTAACGCAAATATACTCAGTCCGGTCGGGATAACCCATAGCGCGACTATCCACTTTCCAGCGTCTGTCGAGGGAGACATATCACCATAGCCAACGGTCGAACCGGTGACAATAAGCCAGTAAAAAAAGTCTGTAGCGCCTAATAGGGCATGTTCACCCGCCGCAAAAAGTAATAGCCAACTACTCGATGAATAAAACAAAAGCGCCAGTACAAGAGTGTACCAGCGCAGTTCTGAAAAATATCTTAAGCAGATTTTTTTAACGCGTTGCCAAGCTAACATTCAATATAGTGCCTTTGTTTTTGTTGCTCACTTGATGCATGAGCGAAACAAAAGCCTAAGTGATCAAACGTGCACATGGCAAGCATAAACAACTATTTACCTAATATTCTGGCTAACTCATCATCAGCGCTAGACGAACCGCCTTTAATACCTGCACTGGCCAGGCGTTTTTCTAAATCACCTGTTGATTCGTCTTGGGCTAGTTCTTCCGCGGCTTCTAGCTCAGCGCTGCGCAAATTTTGCTTTTCTTGAATACGCGACAAAGACTCTGTTGCTGTTTTCATCTTGCTGTTTGCGCCTAAGTGACTAGATGAAACTGCAACTTGAGCACGTTGCACGGATTCAGTTGCTTTGATCATATCCACTTGCTGTTCCAAACGACGCAGGTTGTTTTTGGCTTGTGCGATATTAGCCGCTAATTTCTTTTCTGATGAGGTGAATTGGTCCAAATAAGCTTGCTCCGTTTCTAACTCATTTTTTAGCTCGCTGACACGGGCTGCACAATCCAAGGCTAACGCACGGTCTGTATCAATCGCTCTGCGCGCATGTTCTTCATACTCAGCGATGGACTTGTTAAACCCCGCTACTTTTTGTTGTGATAACTTACATTTTGCTAAAATTTGAGTGCGAGCATGATCAGACTTTCTGAGTTCGACCTTTGCTTCTCTAATTTCTTGATCCAAGATTTTTATTGCTTGGCTATCTACAACCGACTGAGCCGCCTCAGTCGCTGTACCCTTTACCGCGGTAAATAATTTTTTCCAAACTGACATGGCAATCTCCAATAATTAATCTAAATTAGCCCTTTAAAAAACCTTGATAGGCATCTAAAAAAGCTTCAACATTTTGAAATAAAGTATCGATTTCTATCACAATACTTTCTTGTTTTGATTGAGCACTTAACGAACCAAAAGCGGTGTAATATTGGCTTCCAGCGACGTTTGAAATGCCTATCGTAGTAAGTGGGAATAGCATATGAGTACGCAGAATTTCTTCATTTAATGCTGCCTTGTCTTTGACTTCGTCTAACGAAAACAAAAGAGACTCGACCAATATCTGCTCTCCGCTAATCGCTAACCAAGCGTCAATGCCATCTTCATTTGCTATTAACAAACAATCTGCTTCGTGTGTAACAACGTAACCAGACTGCTGTGATATAACCGTTGCAAGTTGTGAGAGTTCCCACGCCATTCCATATTCTCCTAAAAATGTATTTTTACCATGTCAATCCTTATAGTAGGTACAACATGGTCTACTTGCTAGGCCTTAGTATATGAATGAATAAAAAAAGATGTCAATATTTATTTTGTCAAAAAGGGTAAAATAATGTATAAATGTAGCTTATAAGTTACGTAAGTCAATAATAAGTAGGTTTTTATGCAACCCAAAAGCACGCAATGGCGGCACTTAGTTCAACGTTTATTGAAGGCTGAGCTTTCTAAAAAAGGCGTTAAGTATCAAGACTTAAGCGACAAGTTACTGGCAGTAGGCGTTGCCCAAAGCGCTGACAATCTACGTAACAAAGTAAATAAAGGAATTTTGGGGGCTGACTTGTTGTTACAAATTATGTACGTGCTAAACATAAAGCAAATTCGTTATGAAGATATTGCAGAAATGCTCGAAGATATTACCGATAATGGCTAATATGAAACATTGAGATATCGAGTAATGCGGTTCGTTTAGGTCAACCGTCATGCTTGCGCAGGCAGCAAAAAAAGTTCTTCGTCTGGGCGAAGATGACTGGGTTAGATGACGGTAGAGGCTAAACCGCTTGCGCGAACAGGATTAGGTGATAGCGGCAATCGTTTCTAAAAAGTAGCACGCAAAAAAAAGCCCAGGCAAAGCTGGGCGAGTAAGGAAGTTTGGGAGAAACATCGCTTAAATTCGGTTGAGAACTAACCATATCCCAAGGCTTCTGTAAGTAAAATAGTTCTTGGGTATTGAGCAAAATCCTTGGGTATTGCGAATAATACGTATAAACCACTATTAAATGCCGCAGACACTAAGTTACCTGCGCTAGAGAAGTTAAGACAAAAATGAAATTATCAGACTTTTATTTCGATTTACCCGAATCTTTGATTGCCAAGCATCCAACAAGCGAGCGAACCGCTAGTAGAATGCTTTGTTTGGATGCACAAAACGCGGAGGTCAAGCACAGGCAGTTCGTTGATATTGTTGACTTAATTAATCCAGGTGATTTGCTCGTTTTTAACAATACACGAGTAATACCCGCGCGTTTGTTCGGTCAAAAAGAGACGGGCGGTAAAGTCGAAATTCTCATCGAAAGAGTATTGGAAGACCAAACTGCACTGGCACATATACGCGCTAGCAAGTCACCAAAAGAAGGCACTAAACTGATGTTGGAGGGTGGCTTAAATGTCACCGTACTAGGCAGGCGTGACACGCTATTTCATCTTCAATTCGAGAACAATGATAATGTGTTTCAATTACTTGAACAGCATGGCCACATGCCGTTGCCTCCCTACATTGATAGACCAGACGAAGATGCGGATAAAGAACGCTATCAAACCGTCTACAATGAAAAACCTGGCGCGGTAGCAGCCCCCACCGCAGGCTTGCATTTTGACAAAGTTATTTTGCAAACCCTCGCTGATAAAGGGGTTGAATCAGCCTTTGTCACCTTGCATGTTGGTGCGGGTACTTTTCAGCCAGTACGCGTAGACAATATTCAAGAACATCAGATGCATGCGGAATATGCGGAAGTTCCTCAAGAGGTAGTGGACAAGGTACTGGCGACCAAAAAAGCGGGTGGAAGGGTCATTGCGGTTGGAACGACATCTGTTAGGTCATTAGAGTCGGCTGCCCAGGGGCTGGAATCGGATCAAGTAATTGCGCCGTTTATGTCCGATACCAATATTTTTATTTATCCAGGCTACGAATTTAAAGTGGTTGATGCCATGATTACAAATTTTCATTTGCCAGAATCAACGCTGATGATGCTAATAAGTGCATTTTCGAGTCGAGAAATGGTCATGAACGCATATCAGCAAGCCATTGAGGATAAATATAGATTTTTTAGTTACGGCGACGCGATGTTTATCCATCACGGATAAAATTTGGTATACTGCGCGCCAGATTTTTGCTCATCAGCCCGATTGTTTGTTGAGCATGTAAATATATTAATAGTAGGTGCTTGATTTGGCACGGCAAATCAAGGCCTATTTTTTGTTGAAGTACAAAAATGAAATTCAATTTAAAAGCGACTGATGGTCGCGCTCGCCGTGGACAACTGCATTTTGCCAGAGGCATCGTCGAAACGCCTGCGTTTATGCCTGTTGGAACCTATGGCACGGTCAAGGGCATGACGCCTGAAGAACTTAAAGAATCCGGCGCGCACATTTGCTTAGGCAATACGTTTCACCTGATGTTACGTCCTGGCACAAGTATCATAAAACAGCACGGTGACTTGCATGATTTTATGCATTGGGATAAGCCAATTTTGACTGATTCTGGCGGCTTTCAGGTGTTTTCACTTGGTGCGATGCGCAAAATTACTGAAGAAGGTGTCACCTTCCAATCGCCGATTAACGGTGAAAAGATATTGCTTACTCCAGAGCGATCAATGGATGTTCAGCGAGATCTAGGCTCTGATATCGTTATGATATTTGATGAATGTACCCCTTATCCAGCCACTGAAAAAGAAGCTGAAGACTCCATGCAACTATCGCTTCGTTGGGCAAAACGTAGCAAAGAGGCACATGCAGATAACCCGTCGGCTCTATTCGGTATTATCCAAGGTGGTATGTACGAACATTTGCGTGATACGTCGCTAAAAGCGCTCGAAGACATCGGCTTTGATGGTTATGCAATTGGTGGTTTGTCGGTAGGAGAGCCAAAGACCGATATGATTCGCATCATCAACCATACTGCACCCAAAATCCCAGAAAACAAGCCTCGTTACTTGATGGGCGTTGGCAAGCCTGAGGATATCGTTGAGGCGGTGAGACGCGGTATCGATATGTTTGATTGTGTGATGCCAACGCGTAATGCTCGCAATGGTCATTTGTTTGTTACTAGCGGGGTGGTTAAAATTCGCAACGCGGTGCACAAAACTGATACCGGCCCATTAGACGAAAAATGTGATTGCTACACTTGTAAAAACTATTCTAGGTCATATCTACATCACTTGGATAAGTGTAACGAGATACTTGGCTCACGTTTAAACACGATACATAACCTACGTTATTATCAATTGGTTATGCAGGGCCTGAGAACCGCCATAGAAGCGGGCGAATTGGATGCTTTTGTAGCAGATTTTTATGCTAAGAAAGAGATGCCTGTACCTGAATTAGAAAGTATTTAGATACAAAAGAAGATAAGGCTTGTGGTTTAATGCAGAGGCGTGTCGAACTACAATTTTAACAAAAATTAAAACAACAACAAAAACTGTAAAATGAGGAATGTATGGATTTTTTAATCTCTAGCGCTTATGCGCAATCGGCTGGTGGTCAACCTGGTGGTGAGTTTGGCATGTTAATCATGTTAGCAATCTTTGGTTTGATTTTTTACTTTATGCTTTATCGTCCACAAGCAAAACGTGTCAAAGAGCATAAAAATTTGGTTAGTTCATTATCGAAAGGTGATGAAGTGCTTACGCAAGGCGGCATGTTAGGCAAAATCACTAAAGTCTCGGATGACAAAGACTTCGTTGAGCTTGCAATAAACGAAACCAACAACATTGTTATACAAAAAAGCGCTGTGAGCGCAGTATTGCCAAAAGGCACAATGAAGTCACTTTAAAATAAAAAGATCAGCCTCGTGTCAACGTGACCAGATTGCGCGTGCGGGGCTTTTTAGTAGGTATTGATAGTGTTAAATAATACGCCGTTTTGGAAATATATATTAGTGTTCTTCGTTGTTGGATTATCAGCGTTGTATGCACTACCCAATTTGTATGGAGAAGACCATGCAATCCAGATTTCAGCCACTCGCAACACCACCGTTACCCAATCATTAGTCCAAGATGTGCAAAGCGCGTTGGACACCGCGGGGATTCCGGTCAAGCGCATCGAGTTCGCAGATGAGCGTATTTTGGTCAGAGTCAACGACTCTGACGTGCAACTAAAAGCACGTGAACTCTTGGATGCAAAATACAAAGACGAATTTGTCGTCGCTATGAATTTAGCACCTGACACACCCGCTTGGCTGGATGCGATCAATGCTGCGCCAATGAAGTTGGGGCTAGATTTGCGTGGGGGGGTTCACTTCTTGATGGAAGTCGATATGAAAAGCGCCACCGACAAGGCACTAGAAGACTTGTCCGTTGACTTCAAAACTCAGTTACGTGGCGAAAAAATCAGATATCGAAGTGTTAAGCAGCTAAGTGATAGCGTCGATATCATCTTTAGAGATGATGCCACGTTAGAGCAGGCTCAATTTTATTTGCGCAATCAATATGGCAATTTGACCTTTACAGAGCGTGACGACTTGACGTTACGAGCTAACTTTTCAGAAGCAAGGTTAGCTGAAATACGCGATGGAGCGGTCAAGCAAAACATCACCATTATCCGTAACCGCGTCAATCAGCTTGGTGTAGCAGAACCACTTGTGCAAAAACAGGGGGCAGAACGAATCGTTGTTCAGTTGCCGGGTATTCAGGACACCGCAAAAGCAAAAGAAATACTAAACGCAACAGCAACCTTAGATTTTAGGTTGTTAGATCAAAATAATGATATTCGCGACGCGCTTAATGGTCGCGTGCCTGCAGGCTCTTCAATTGTTTATCATCAAGATGGTCAACCTTACCTATTAAAAAGTCGCGTAATGTTGACGGGCAACCATATTATTGATGCTAACAGCAGCACCGATGAGTATGGTATTCCGCAGGTCAACATCTCGTTAGATTCAAAAGGCGGCACCAAGATGTCGCAGTCCACTCGCGACAATATCGGTAAGCCAATGGCAACAGTCTTCATTGAATTCAAAGCCACTGATGAGCGCGATGAAAATGGTAAACTGGTCTTTGAAAAGAAAGAAGAAATCATCTCGGTAGCGACAATTCAAGCTCGCCTTGGTAACTCATTTAGAATTACCGGTCTGGACTCTCCCAAAGAAGCACGCGATCTTTCGCTGCTGCTGAGAGCGGGTGCATTGATAGCGCCGATTCAAATTGTGGAAGAACGAACCGTCGGTCCAAGCCTCGGTAAAGAAAATATCGAGTTAGGGATGCAGGCTATTGTTTATGGTCTTGCGGCTGTTCTTGTGTTCATGCTTATCTACTACAGAGCTTTTGGTATCGTTGCTAACGTGGCGTTGGTGACCAATTTGGTTATGATTGTGGGCATAATGTCGATGATTCCTGGCGCAACACTGACACTGCCCGGGATGGCCGGTATTGTTCTGACGGTTGGTATGGCGGTTGATGCGAACGTGCTGATTTTTGAACGAATACGCGAAGAGCTTCGAGATGGCAGAAGCCCTCAACAGGCTATTCATCACGGCTACGACAGTGCATTTTCGACTATTTTGGACGCCAACATTACGACGTTCTTGGCGGGCCTAATTTTGTTCGCTGTCGGTACAGGCCCAATAAAAGGCTTTTCAATCACACTGATGATTGGTATCGCTACTTCGATGTTCACGGCTATTATTCTAACTCGCGTTATTGTTAATGCGGTTTGGGGTGGCAAGCGTGTTACCAAGCTAGCGATATAGGAGAACGACATGCAATTTCAACTACTAAAACTAAACACAACTATTCGATTCATGTCGCTGCGTATTCCAGCATTGGTTCTTTCAACCTTATTGATATTCGGCTCATTGTTTTCGTTGGCAACTAACCAGCTTAACTGGGGCTTAGATTTTACGGGTGGAACACTTATCGAAGTTGGTTACGAGCAGGGTGCTGATTTATCTGAAATCAGAGCGACCTTGCAAGAAGCTGGTTTTGGCGATGCCGTGGTGCAAAATTTTGGCAGCAGTCAAGACGTGCTAATTAGACTCGCCCCACGCGACGGACTCAAATCTGAAACCATGGGCGACCAAGTCATGGCGGCTTTGCAAGCTAAACACAGCGATGTTGAAAAACGCCGTATTGAGTTTGTGGGTCCGAATGTCGGTGATGAATTAACCGAGCAGGGTGGGTTGGCAATGCTAGTTGCGCTTATCTGTATTTTGATTTACGTGGCAATGCGCTTTGAATATCGTTTTGCACTAGGTTCTGTGGCTGCGTTGGCGCATGATGTAATTCTAACGCTTGGCTTATTTTCGGTGCTCCAACTCGAGTTCGACCTGACGGTATTAGCGGCGGTGTTGGCGGTAATTGGTTACTCGCTCAACGATACAATCGTTGTCTCAGATCGTATTCGTGAGAATTTCCGTAAAATCCGTAAGGCTGAACCAGAAGAAATTATTAACATTTCACTGACCCAAACGCTCAACAGAACCATCATTACGTCCCTGACAACGATTTTGGTCTTGGTAGCACTATTTTACAAAGGCGGTGCATTGATTCATGGCTTCGCAACAGCGCTACTATTCGGTGTTGTTATTGGTACTTATTCATCTGTATATATCGCTAGCGCCGTTGGTTTGGCTCTGGGGATTAGTAGGGAAGACTTGATGCCGCCTGAAGTCGAAAAGGAAGGCGAAGACTTGGAGCCGATGTAGGTTTTAGTCTGGTAGCAACAAATATACAGCCGCTCTTGAAGCGGCTTCTTTTATGATGATATGGAATAAAAAAACAGCCAATAGCTGTTAATTTGCCACTTTGTTGCACCACAAATACTTGTGGTGCATAGAATAGGCCGCGCAAGAAAACAGTGCATTCAGTGAAGAGGTTTTGACGCGATGCCTGACACAACACCGCGATACAAGGTTTATTCTATCGTATACCCGATACCTAAAATGAAGCGCGAGTTTTGGTCAAACAAGTCGAAGCGTGCAAACGCCTTCCATTTCTTACTGTCAAAAATACGAGTGTCAGCCTCAATCGACAAACCGTGACCGGTCGTAATGAAATCTTCGGTTAACTCCGCACGTGAGCCAAAATTATCACTGACGAAAGAATAATAGGCATAGTAGTCAATAGTATTGTTAAAGACGTCGATACTATCCTCAACACCAACAACAACCTTCGTTTTAGACGTCGACAAGCGATTGATAACCTCAAACGAGAAGATAGGAGCGTCTTTCAAAAATATGCGATATTCACCACGTGCAAAGTTTTCGCCCGTCATACGTTCAACGCTAAACTCATAGCTAGACGATTGATCAATGTTAGATGATATTTCCAACTCGACATAGTTTAACTTCTTGAACTTATCTAACGACGTTTTTGCCTCGTCATCCTCAAGTTCACCCACAACCACTTCAAATTTAGTGTCAGCAGAGTAGCCGTAGACTTGGCGTACACCCTTTATCCAGCCATCCTTAGCCAAACCACTGGAAGAAACACGGCCTTTATAGGTAGGAATGACGCCTATTTCTGTCTTAGTGCCATCTTCACCAGTGTAACGACCATACAGGCGTCTCAAATGAAAATGGTCAGCTACGTCGCTGTCTAGGGTGTTGTAGCTAGAAGAGAATTCATCGCCAGTGACCGCAAAGGCGTTTAGACTCCAATTAGTATCTAAAAAATGATAAGACGCATACGCTCGGACTCTATACTGGATGCGAGAGTCTCTGTTCGATCTGTCATCGAAACGCACTTGGGTCTGTACTTTATATTCGACGTTATCGATGCTTTGAGCATTCGCGTAAACTGAAAATGCAACTAGTGATGCACTTATTATTGGAAGTAACTTACTCATATGCCCCTTGTTAATTAAATGACTGATGTTGACAGTTTTTATCATTGATTCATATCCTACCTTGGCTTAATTATCAGTGAAATCTTGCCGTATTAGCAAATTATATATCAAATCATCCAAATCTAGGGCCCACAATGGTTAAGACTTATTAAATGGCCGCATGTAAACCAACGCCTTTTTAAAAATAACGCTCCCTTCAAAAAATACGATTGTAAAAAAAATGGCTCAGATGTAAGCATTATGTCACTAGCCTGTCGCCACTTGGTTACAAAATGTAATTAAATTACATTATTTTGGTGAGTAAACAAAATAAACAGGTCTAAATGAAATAAAGTTACATAAAAAGCTTTATTTTTGTACTTTAATGACGATAATAGACACAAGTACGAAATAAATCGTACTTTTATTACATTCTGGAGAGTTGCATGAAAAACCTTTTTAAATTATCTACATTATTACTGATTGGCGTACTAAGCGTTTCTTCTTTTAATGCTCTGGCAAGCGCTGTCGTATTCAAAGCTGCGAATGATAATATAGCCACGAAGGCTTGTATGGTTGCGGCAACGGACGGTATGGACGCAGCGAAAGCGCTTGTTCAAGATAACGATATAAACTTTGATTTGTTTAAACGCACCGTCAGCTGCAATGGAATGAGCATGTCAGACTTCGCATCGACTCATTTGGTTAAAACAGCATCACAAAGCGTAAACGATTCACCAGAAGTTAGTGTCATTAAGTTGGTTGCCAAAACCGATAATACAGAGTCAAAGTTATGCTTGGACGCAGTTGTATTGGGCGAAACTCAGGCTCGCAAAACCCATAACATGCTCAACAGCAGTGTCATGTGTAACAACGTTGATTTATCGCGATTTGTTAGAACGTTTAAAAACAAAGATGTAGTTCTGTATAACTCAGAAGATTAGTCTTACTGTGTAAACTCTCTGCGCGCTTGGCATGTCCGATACATTGCAATTTGTGGTGTCGGAATGCCCAGCTCGTTTCGTTTTAAATTAAATTTATCTATCACACTAGCTTATTTCCCCTAGATGTATCTAAGCACCTAGATTCATGTTTTAATCCCGCCATTACTTATATACCAGAGCGTCAGTATCTAAAATGTTAGTCATGCGACCCAACTGCGAAAGCTGTGATTGTGATTTACCCGCCGATAAAGATAAGGCCTACATTTGCAGTTTTGAGTGTACTTTTTGTTCTTTGTGTAGTGCGCAAAATCATAATTTTAAATGCCCAAATTGCAAAGGCGAACTGGTAAAAAGGCCGACGCGACAGGGTAGTAATTTAGTTAAATTTGCTGCCAGCCTCGAACGTGTTTTAGCGCCTTCCTAAGATTGGTAAAGCGTTAGCATCGCTACATTTGTTCAGTTTTGCAAACGCCTCATAGGCATACGCTCGATCGCCAAAAACACCTTTTCTAAGTTAAGGTCTGTGAGTTGCTGTTTTGTGCCAGTATCTAATCCAATCAATACGGTATGCCAATCTCCCAGTCTTTGTCTTATTTCAGTCACACTCGGGCTAGATTTTGTAAGGCCGTTCCCAGCATCAATGACCGTGTTATTTTCGATAATAAATACCTTGAGTTGGTAATCGTTAATCTCGTCTTTGAGTGAATTGAGTCTTTGCAGAATATGTGTTGTTTGTGTGGCGTTGTCGCTGGTGGTCAATACGATCCGATTCTTCCAAGCATAATCACTTAACTGGGTATATTGTGTCGGTTCTTCAGCCCTTGTTATATTTATCTGAATAGAATATAAATACGTCGCCAGTGTGGTAAATAAAATGCACCGAATACAGTGCGTCAACGTAATATTCATTTTAGGTTTCCTATACTCAATAGATTAAAACATGCAAAAACCGATGCCATCATGGCTTTATCATCTCATCATTATACTGCTTGTTTTGACAAGCGGTTTGTTGAATGCGCAAAATTTAGTTAGCAAAACCTCTGGTCCCCATATCCAAGTAAGTTTGCTAAGTAATCTTGATACGATCGTTCCCAATAAACCTTTTTATGTCGGTGTTTTGCTCTCTCCTGATGATGAATGGCACACTTATTGGCGAAATCCAGGTGACTCCGGCGAAGCACCCGTCATAACGTTAAGCAGCGAATCATCCATAACAGTAGGGGAGGTTCAGTGGCCTGTGCCCGAGGCTATTCCTGTGGCACACTTAGTTAACTATGGATATTCAGGCGCGACGCTTTTGATGTTGCCTGTTGCGGTTGACGATAAGTCACTGCTTGGTAGTCAGGTGCAAATAGTGGCTGATTTGTCCTGGTTGGTATGTAAGGAAGACTGCATCCCTGGTTGGGCAACATTAGCGCTGAGCCTCAATGTTGCAACTCAACAACGAGAGTCAGAACACGTTGAAATATTTGAAAGGACCAAACAAAGGTTACCAGATTCAATTACCCGGGCGGGCAGTTTTGAAGTTAATCAGACACATTTAGTTCTCCAGTTCGCGAATATCACGGATGATGATGTTTTTTCATTGCCGTTAAACGCAAACGATGTTCAAGCCAATGCAAGCGGTCAGCATAAATGGTATGCGTTTCCTTTTCGAAGTGACGTTATCCAACATGCTGCGCCACAACAAGTCCTGCATGATAAAGAATTCACTAGGATGGTATTACCACGCTCGGACTACTTTGATACATCGGCAGTACAATTCTCTTGGTTAATCAGCAATGGGCAGACAGGATTTGTGCTCAACACCGACATAAACCGTGAACAAGGTTTTGCTCAAAATTCAGCCGATGAGCGCCAGCCTTCAGAAGTGTTGTCTTTTCAAGAACTTTTGGCTTTTATCTTAATGGCGTTTGTTGGCGGTTTGATTTTGAATCTAATGCCTTGTGTGTTGCCGATCATTTCAATCAAGGCGATTGCTCTGCAGCATACCAGTGCCACGTTGTTACAAAAAAGTGCATATCTGCTGGGCGTAGTGCTTTGTTTCAACTTATTCGCTGTCGCCATTATTGCTTTGCAAGCGAGTGGTCAGAGCATTGGCTGGGGCTTTCATATGCAAGAGCCTGTTGTCATTATTATGTTGGCATTTTTATTTACATTTATCGCTTTATTATTGTTAGACGCGCTAAGTGTGGGGTCTGGTTTAGCAGGACTAGGGCAGGGTTTAATAAGCGGCAATTCGGCGTCGTCGCATTTCTTTACTGGGGTTTTGGCGGTTGTGGTTGCATCACCTTGCACTGCGCCCTTTATGGCAGTTGCCTTAGGAATCGCCTTGGTCAGCGATCCTTACGTAAGTCTTTTAATATTTAATGCGTTAGCCTTGGGTTTTGCGCTACCGATGACATTGCTATTTGCTAGCAGCCGTTTTAGTCGCTGGCTACCCAAGCCGGGTGCTTGGATGATAACATTTAAACACTTACTTGCATTTCCAATGCTGCTGACAGTGGCGTGGTTGGTCTGGGTCTTTTTGGGTCAAACAAATGCACAACTGCAATTCTTACTGATTAGCATGTTAATTGTGTTTAGCATGCTAACTTGGTTGTATTGCTTGTCACATAAGCGTGTAGTCAAAGCCGTTTACATTGTTTTTGCGGCCTTATGTATTGCATTGCCGACTTATCTATCGACCTCCATATCAGTTTCGCAGGCTGAAAACAGTGCGGTAAATGATGCAGATCATAGTAACAAAGCTAAGGTCATTCCGTATGATCCTGTTGTGTTGCAGTCTTTAAAAGACGACGGACAAGTGATACTGGTAAATATGACGGCTGACTGGTGCATTACGTGCAAAGTCAATGAGCAAGTAGCGTTAAATAGTGACCGCGTAAAAACCGCACTAGCGCCGCAAAACGTGCATTATATGGTTGGTGACTGGACCAATAAAAACCAACTGATTTTTGATTATTTGAGCCAATACAAACGCGCTGGCGTACCACTATATGTGGTATATGCAGGCAACCAAGATAAACAAGTATTGCCGCAGATTCTTAGCCCAAATTTAGTCGCTGATGCGATAAATGACGCCTTGAAAAAAAGCGTTGATAGCGTGCCAAAGGACCCGAAAACCCAGCCCTAAAGGCTGATGTGCTGTTAATTACTCAGGAGATATGTATGTTTAGAAAGTTAGGCTTAAAAAACGTTTTTTTAGTGTTTGCAACCTTGGCAATTAGTGTTGCTGCGAGTGCTAAGGTTAACATCGATCAGGCGGCGCCTGATTTCTCGCTGCTAAATAGCAACGGTGAAACAGTGTCGTTATCCGACTACCGAGGTCAGTACGTGGTACTGGAGTGGACAAATCATCTGTGTCCATACGTGCAGAAGCATTATGACAGTGACAATATGCAATCTCTGCAGAGAAAATATAACGACAAAGATGTGGTCTGGCTGTCTATCATTTCGTCCGCCCCGGGAAAGCAAGGTTATGTTGATGCACAACAAGCTAATGAATTGAGTGACACTAGAAACGCCGATCCCACGCACGTTTTATTTGATCCTGAGGGAGAGGTTGGCAAGCAGTATGCTGCTAAAACGACACCGCATATGTACGTCATTGACCCTGCCGGCGCTTTAAAGTACGCGGGCGCTATTGACAGCATAAAGTCAGCGAATCCTGCTGATATTGCCAAGGCTGATAATTATTTAGATTTAAGTTTGACGGCGCTTTTGGCAGGAGAGAAAGTGGCACAAACGTTAACGCCGCCATACGGATGTTCGATAAAATACAAAGGCTAAGCCGTTTTTTGTCACAAAGGGCGTGTAAGTCGCATAGCAATAGCACCATGTGTTGCGCCCTCAAATACAAAGTCCTATATAAACAGCAAGACAGACGCGCAAATGCACGGCCGTTAAGGTCCTTTTTACGTAATCAGGCTATAAAATCAGGCTCGCCGCAATAGTCAACATCACTACGCCGATTACAAATTCCAAAATTTTCCACGCGTTCGGTTTTGCAAATATTGGAATAAGTGCTTTTGCGCCATAGCCAAGTGAAAAGAAAAACGCAAAGGAGGCTGTAACTGCACCTAAGGTAAAGGCGAGTTGCTGACCCTCATACTGAGTAGAAATAGACCCCATCAACACTACGGTATCTAGATAAACGTGTGGGTTTAACCAAGTAAACGCCAAGCAGGTTAATGCTGTCTTCAATAGGCTGGCGGGG
>Ga0115565_10000330_pt1 | contig 40876 bp, 47 predicted proteins | sample COGITO_mtgs_1105_FD_87199 | JGI IMG/M metagenome (GOLD analysis project Ga0115565, IMG submission 87199) | Pelagic marine microbial communities from North Sea - COGITO_mtgs_110530 | ecosystem: Environmental > Aquatic > Marine > Epipelagic | place: Germany:Helgoland, sampling site Kabeltonne... | reverse complement strand
CCCTTTCTTTCCAGGATAACATTTATTATATTTTTTATCTTTATAATTAAAAGGAAAAATACATTCACCTTTACCTAAACTTATAAATTTATCATCAAGTGATAATGCTTTTTTAGATTTTGGTGATGTTAAACTTACTTTTATTTTCTTTAATTTAACTGATTTTGTGTTAACTGTGTCTTTTTTCATTTTAATTTCTTTTTTTAAAATTTCTGCTTCTATTTTTTGTTTAACAGATTTATTGTTTCTTAGTTTAATCATTAATTTTTCCTGTCCAACTTGGTTGACTGAGTGTCGTATACCGGCTTCATACATAATTAATTTTTTTTTTAAAATAGATAATTCACGTTTAAGTTCATCCAAACTTAAATGACTAAATTCACTACTCATTATAATATTTAACTATATTTTTTATTTAGTTTCATCATAATAAAACTATTTAAACACAAATTAGGTTTTAAGTATAAGAATATGGAGCAAAAACTCCGTCCAAATTTCCAGGTCAGTAACAGAATCATCGGTAACATAAATAATAAAGATTTGATGAATTTTGATATAATTATTCCCAATGAACAACGCATTATGGATGTTTCAAAAGTAGATGAAATTATTGAATACCAGCAATTATATAATAAAAAATACAATTCTTTTAATTTCATGGGTGTTATTAATATTCATCTATGTAATAACATCTATTATTTAGTTGATGGTCAGCACAGATATAATGCACTAAAAAAGCTTACATTTATGGGATATGAATTAATTGATGTGTGTATTGAATTGGTTAAAGTAAATTCTATTGATGAGCTAAAAAGAAACTACACTCTTATTAATAAGAATACCCCATTGCCAGAATTTCCGGAATCGATTGATAAAAATATTCCTGAAACGGTAGCTCGCAACTTCTTTGACAAATTCACTGATATTTGGTCGCAATCCAATACTAAACGCGTTAGAAGGCCACATTTAAATAAAAATGATTTTCAAGAAGCATTAGGCATTCTTACCGAGAAATTAAAGATTGAAAGTAGTATTAAACTACAGACTTTGTTAGAAGATTACAATACTAAGTTATCACAATGGGATGTGACACATTATCCAAATTATAAATCCTTTAAAGATCCATTAAAAATACAGCAAAAATGTCAAAAAACAAAAATGTATTTAGGTTTATTTACACATAAATCAAATGATTACGGCTATGATTGGGTCAAAAATATAATTAAAGATGAAACAGGAGAAGACATTACTCCTTCTAAATCTACAAGTAAAGCTAACGCTAAAGTTCCTCAAAGCATTAGAAAGCAATCATGGCATCAAAATATAGGCGAATCTGTTGGTTTAGCAAAATGTATTTGCTGCAATATTAATGATATTAGTCAATTAAAATTTGAAGCTGGTCACATTCAACCTAAATCTAAAGGAGGTTCAAATACAGTAGATAATCTGCTACCAATATGTGGTGAATGTAATAGGTCAATGAGTGATACTCATATGGAAGACTACATTAAAACTTATCATCCTTCCAATTTAAGCCGATTTCAAAGTAGAAGTTATAATGTCAATACCAATGCTAATGCTAATGCCAATACAGGATTATTAAATAAATTAAGTTTGTGGTAAGGGTTAATACGGTTATACATTTTATGCATTTACATCTGTAAAATTCTTGCTAGAGATGCATCTTAAGATGTCTAGCACTAACGACTGTGTGACTATCACCTTCCCGGGCAGGTACCTTCCCTTGTCCAGGGAAGGTGACATCGTAGAGAGATTCTTGTTGTGGTTGTCCACCGGTCTCTGGATTCGCCGCGAGGGGAACTTAGATGCCTTCTGATTGAACCCCCAAGGGGGAATCGTAGGTGGATTCTTGTTTAAATGCACCATCAACCGAGTTTTTAAGTTTTAAATCTGTTACTACCCCAGCTTTGCTATAATCACTTATACTATTATTCCTGAAATGAGCTACAAGATCATCCAAGTTTTTAAAACCAACGCTTGATGGATTTTCAACAAGTCTATACATGTCTTCATAAAAGTATATAGGTGCGTGTTTAATATCCCCATTAACATTTATACTTAATGTATATTTCTGATTAACACTATGTGCCTTTTTGCTGTTTTCAGTGGAAGGGAGTCGTATAATAAATGTTCCGGGTTCTTGTGCTGTTAATATATTTATTACTGTTGTTCTGTCATATTCAAAAACACCTTCAGGTAACCTTCTTGGTGGTGGTGGAGGTGGTTGAAGTGGTTGAGGTGGTTGAGGTGGCGGTGTTTTCCCTTGCTTTACTCTTGTTACAGTAGCAACACATATTTCATGTACAAATTCGTCTACCCATTGACTTCCACCCTTTTTTTTTGTCCCAATAGTTCTCTTTACAACTCTACCTTCTATAATCTTGTCTATAGTAAACCATCCGTCTTTACTATCAGGACCCATCATCCCCCCTCCAGTTTCTCCATTTTTTTTAAAAAAAATGTCATAATAGTCTGTTGGGGATTCAGACTGTGTCTGTTTTAATGCACAAAATAACCACTTGCTCGTTTCTGAACCCCATTTTTCGTAATGTTGATTGTTTATAATTCTTTTCATTTTACTTATTTGATCACTATCACTATTTAATGACCCAAAAGAAACTATATTATCTAATGGTACCCACTCTCCATGTTCTGTGGGATTAAATATTCCACCCATACTCCAATTTTTAATTATATTGTACATTTTTCCTCCGTTTGGGTCGCCGTGAACAGTACTTTTAAGTGTGTTTGTTGAATTAGATGAGGGTTGTATATTTTCACTAGTGTACAGAACATATTTTTTAAAATTTTGAGGCCAATCTGTTTTAATTTCATTTTCTTTTACACATTCTCCATAATATGTGTTATCTACTCCGTATACTATCCGTGCAGGTTGTAAAGCTCGATCTGAGTTCATCCCCCCCTTAAGCTTAATAGTTTTACGTTTTCTTAAAGCTTTACGTTTTATTCTTGACCGAACATTTCGCCGTTTTGACATACCTTTTCGCTGTTTTGACCTAAAAATTCTTCGTTTTGAACGATAATTTCTGCGACTCACTCTTCTAACCATTTTTATACTATAAGAATAGAAAAAATTTAAAATAATTCAAAATAATTCAAAATAAATAGTGATATTTATTTCTTGTGAATACAGAATTAAAATGTTTGGCTATATTATAAAATGGTTAAGAGTAGAGTTAAACAGCGTGGTGCTAGCAGAAGCAAACGAAGATCTTCTAAACGTGGTGGTACAAAACGTAAGTTAAACGCCTATTTTAAAGCAATGTTAAGTGCTAAAAAACAAGGGTTAAGTTCATTCTCCTACAAAAACAAAACTTACATGGGACGAAAACATGCTCGTTTAGGAATGATTTATAGTTCCAAAAAATAGATTTATCTGTTATTTAGTATTGTTAATTCGCATTCTTTTTTAAGCTGACCTTGCAGTTTTATATCTTTTTCATCGTACACATTTCTGAATTTTTCATAAATAGTTTTATTAAATTTGGATAATTCATCTTTATTCATATTTTCATAATAAGTATCCAGTATAAAATATTTGCCATCTACAAGGTCTTCTAACACTTCATCTTTATTTTTATAAATCCATTTATTATCACTAAATATTTTAAGCTTATTTTCTTTTTTATTCGGCAAAATTATATTTTGATTCTCAGGTTTGTCATTATTAAAATGTACTTGCTCAATAAGTTTAGGTATCATATTATATGGACCTTTTAATAAATCAGTTTTCATGTTATCTGTTATGTGGCTCAAATCTTCTTTTCCATAGTTATTTAATTGAATAATATTATTAGTATTAGTATTATTCGTTATATTAGTTGTTCCAACTTTATCAATTAATTTGTTTATATGGCTACTTTGTTTATTAATCATAGTGTGTAATTCTTTAATATTGTTATCTTTTTCCTTTTTAACTTTACAATATAGTCTTTTATGTCTATACATACTTTGCTTGGATGTGAAAACTTTATCACAATAGTCGCAATTTATGCATGCTTTTTTATCATTTGTGTATACTTTGTGTATACTTTGTGTATACTTTGTGTATACTATTTTATCATTATTTATTTTAGGTGTTATTTGTTCTATATTACATATATGTTTATTGGTTTTAAGGTGTCTTTTATAATGAGATTTAATATTTGAAGAAAAATCACATAGTTTACATTCGTATAATACCATTATTATAATATAATATAATATATTTTTATTTTTCTTTAATATATTTTATACTTTATTTATACTTTTTTTATACTTTTTTATACTTTTTTATACTTTTTGTATTTTCTATGTTTTTTTATAAGAAATTAAGGTCTTAAAAATAATATTAAAATATAGAAATTATAAGAGAAATATGTTTGTGTATACCCCAAAAGAGGGGGGGGGGAGGCTGCCGAAAAAAGTTTTCAAAAAAAAAAACTTTTTAGAAAAAAGTTTGAACAAAAAAAAACTTTTAAAAAAAGTTTGAACAAAAATAAAACAAAAATAAAAGTAAAACAACTTATTTACTAACATCAGCAGCTGTTATTTGGTAGCCCCAATGCTGAAGCCCTTGTCTTATAACTGGACTAACACTATAATCATCATATTTTTTGCCTTTTTTCTTACACATATTAATTAAGCGAATCCGCCATCTACCAGATTTTTCTCCTGTATATTTTACCCATCGGTCTACTTGGCGTTTATCATCTTCACATCTTCGTCCACAATAAAATCTACAATACCATTGAAACCATCCAAAAGGATCAACTGGTTTTATCCAACCACTACGTTCCCATTCTTCTAGGCTTAATCCACTTCTTACTTTATATTTATTAATTGATGGATTGCATGTACTACTAGTAACATATTTAGAGATATCCAAATCTTTAAACCAACCTTGTTTAACGAATTCCTTATGTTGATTTGTTAGTTTTTTATTAACTACTTTAGAATTTATAGTTCTAAAATATGTGCCTCCAAAGCTTCCCATTTGAAATATTTGTTGTGGTGATAAATTAGGTTTAAATTCAGGCCAATCTTTAAACACCAATTCATTTTTATTATTTCTTGATGGTTCTACACTAGAGTTTTCTGAATGTTCCATATATGTTTTTTTTGTCTTTTTTTTAGATTGTTTTTTATGCAATAATTTGTTTTTAGAGATTCTACCACCTTCTAAAGAAACTTTATCTTTTACCACAGGTTGGCTATGTATGGCTAATTTTAATGCTTTAGAATTAGGTTTACAATATTCTTTTAAAATATGATAATCTACTTTTGATGATTTACCACCTGTTAATGCACTTGCTAAACGCGCATATGCCCATGATTGACTGGTTTGACTAGGTCGTGACCCAGATGAATAATATGCACCTTCGCCCTTTTTAACTATAGCTTTAAGACCTTTTAAAGAGCATTTTGTTTTTTTTTCAAGTTTTTTTGATGGCACTAATGAATCTATATTATACATTTTTTTTGCCTTAATAATATGATGTGAAACTTTTGATACAAACGATTTAATTTTAGGTCTTTTAAAATATATACCCTTTTTTGCTAATTTTTGAGACTTTTTTAAATATTGTTTCTGTTTAACTATATTATTTTTAGATAATGAATTTGGAACATAAGTTTTAGGTACCATATAAAATATAAATATAAAAAACTTTTTCAAAAGTTTAGACAAAAATGAAAACATATTTTTTAATATTAAGCGATGCTTTGGTTAATTTGGGTAGATGCTTGACTATTTGTAACAAATGTTAGTGGAGCTTCATCATCAAGCCATGCTTCAAAATTTTCCGTATCTTTTTTTTCTGCTTGTCTGTCTTCCAAGCTCTGTGTGACAAGTTTTTCATCAACTAAAGTTATATTTAATAATTTATTTATCCATACATTCCTTCGATATTTCGTGCCATATGTTTCAAAGAATCTCCATCCAATATCCGAGAGATCAACTGTTATGTTTTTTGTAAATTCTATTGTATCTGGGTCGTCAGATTGAAATTCATTATTTATAAGAAATTGCTTAAGATTGGCGTGTATATCTCCGCATGACTGATAAAATGATGATTCTTGTTCTGGAGGGGCCTTTCCCACTATAACTATATTATCATCACTCCATGTTTCGTTAGAATTTATGCGCTGGACCCTTTTCCACTTTGAATCTATATCAAATGTTACTTTTATATCTTTTGTAAATATTTTACTTGTATATTGATATTTGCCATTTGTTTCATTAGCGTTGTATCCATTTTTTTTTAGAAATTCAATAAATTTTTGATATGGCTTAAATTTTGGTTCATATTCGTCAGATTTTGTATCTTTATCTATAATTTTTTGTAATTCTTTTTGTAAATGGTAGTCTTTAATAATATCTAATAATTCCTCATAATCAATGTTTGTTACTTCTGCTAATAATCGTAAATAATTTTTTATATTCTTATTTATGTTCTTTATTTCATCAAATTCTTGGTGCCACAGATCGTAGATTGGAATTTGGTTCACACTAAATACTGGCAAACCCCGCAGCAAGGCTTTATTTTGTAATATTTGTGTAGTAATAGATCTCTGTCTGTCTATGGTTGTATTCCATGATCGTTTTGGTATTTTAGGTGGTAAAGGTGACTTTCCTTTTTTAATGGCAGTTTGCGACTGTTTTGGCGCTATATGAGTAATTTGTTTAATCTGATCTTTAATTTTATTATGTAATTTTGTTAGACGCGCACTTATAGCATCACCGACAAGTTTATTAAACCAATCATAATTTATAATTGAATTTTCAGGAAATTCATTATAATTCATATAAATTGTTGGTTTTTTTGTGTTTTCTGATTCATTTTGTCCCACTCTCTCTCTCTTTCTCTCTTTTTTTTTCTCTTCCTCTCTCGCACTCTCTATCTTTATTTGTTGTATTAAAAATGAATGTGTGCTATCTATGGTAAAATTATATACGTTCGTTTCGACCATTTTTGCAATTTTTTTTTCTTTTTTATATTCTTTACCATCTATAATACCACGTGAATGTCCTGATATTTCACAATATAATTTTGGTGCTACATTATAACAATATATAGGAACTGTTATTACATCATGTGTGGCAATGAAAGATATTTCTGTATCTTTTATACCTTTTAGTGTTTTAATCGTATCTTCTATAAATTTTATTTTTTCTTTTATAAACATATCAATATAACTAGTTTGATTTTTTTTTATTAAAGCACCAGCCGCCGTCTTTATTACTTCCATCGCCCCCGCCTTGGTGATATCGCTAAAAGTTTCAACATAAACTATACCTATATTATTTGGACGCGATTCTACAGAATTAACTGAAGTAACTTTTTCTATACAGCTTTTTTCTAATATTTTGTTTCTATATTCATCATCAATAATTATTTTCAGATCATCGTTACCATCACTTTTACATTTTTTAGTATCAAATTTAGGACACGAATTTTTGTCAGCACTTGATATCGTATCTTTGTAATGATGATCTAAAATATATTGTACTAATTTTTCACTCATATTTTGTTTAACTTTATATGGTTTAAAATAGTTTTCGTATATTTTTAATCTTTCTGAAGCATCTATATCAATGGTTTTAAGTTTAGATTTTATAAAACAACTTACATCTCTCATAATACCACCATCAATTTTATATACAGTTCCTAAATCAGGATAATCCTCTCTTAATTGGTGTAAAAATGTACTTTCAAATCCATATGTTTTTCCACTTGAACTTGGACCCATAAGAAAAATTACATAAACTTTAGGTATTACCTGTCGGCCGTCAATTTCTGCTTTTCTTTCTGTTCTTTCTGTGTTTAAATGAAATGTTGGTTTTAATAATGTGGGTTTTTTTAAATCTGTATTAGGATTATCTCTTTCCTCTGTAAGTTGTTTATTAAAACATCCTGTGTTATCTATCCATTCACACTTTTCTTTTTGTTCACACGTTTCTTTTTCTTTTTCATTTATTCCACCACATTCATTAGATAATATATTTACTTGATTAAAATCTTTGACATTATTTTCATCAGTAATACATCCTTTGGATGTATCCCATACACAATACTGATCTAAATTACACTTCTCTTTTGGAACAGTTCTCAACCCACATATATCTTTTGGCACACATTTATCTTTATCCCATTTACAAGGCCATGCTTCATCTTTATCTTTTTCACATGAACTTTTATTTCTAAATATTTTGTTTTTATCAGGACCTAAATCTGTTAAACAGAAATCTTTTAAAGAAATAGCTTTTTTTGGAGGTGTTATAACCGGAACCGGACCCGATTTTCGTGAAAAACGCCTAAACATACCTCCTTTTAACGCACTTTTTTTATTTCTTCTTTTACTCATTCTTTTACTCATTCTTTTACCACCCCTAATATTTCTTTTACTTTTACTCATTCTTTTACTCATTCTTTTGCCACCTCTAAACATTCTTTTACTCATACTTTTTCTCATTCTTTTTCGAATTTTGTAATTAGATTTTTTTAATCGTCTATATTTTTTGGATTTCATTAATATAAGTTAATATTTTTTTTTTAATAAACTCTTTTTATAAAAGTTTTTTTATATTATTATAATATATGAATTACGATTGGAGAAAATTACATTTTGATGATGATTTTTGCAACGGCGTTGTCGAATCACAACAGAAAGGAAATATAGTAGTAAAAGGAAATTTAAAAATACCACAATCAAACGTTAAAATTGTGTATTGGGCGGCGAATCCACCAGATTTTGGATATTCCTTTAGTGGTTCAGGATTACCATGGTACTCGCCAGACCAAGCATTTTCTAACATGATTAATGCTGGTTCAGTTATAACATCAGGTAGTTCCTTTGAATTTAAATTATTTTATCCAAACAGTTATTATGTTGGATTAGGAAGTGTCTATGTTCCACCACAAGTATACATTAAGATTTGCGACCCAAATATAAAATCAAATGTCCAAGTCATTAAACTTGGCGAAGGATTACCTTATAGAACATTAACATATCCAGCACCACCATCTAAAAATCACAGAAATAATCCATTATTTTACAGTAATGAAAATATACCTAGTGTTAGAACACAAGAACAAATCTTAAGGGATAGTGCCTATCCAGTATTTAATATAAAACCACCAAAGATGCCAGATAATTTCTGGGGGCTCAAACCGCCAGTTTAGGTTCATTAAATAATAGCATATACTAAATAGAATTATTGCTCATGTAATCATAAGAATATTTAAGGATTTTCATAGAAGAATATAAGTATTCTCTAAAGCTATCTGTTATTGTTTTTTTTCTATTTGGTAAACTGATAGTATTCATGTCTTGAGGATTTATAAAAATAAATTCATTATTTTTTGTTGGAATATCTATTGGTTTAACAACTTCAACAAATGATAGTTCATTTTCTAAATTAGCATATTTATCTGCAACGGTGTCTACATTAGATGATTCAATTAATTTAGTATCTTCATCTGCGGAAACATAATCATCACTATTAGAATCTTCTTCTAAGTAGTTATCGTCATTATCTTCACAGTCATAGCTGTCTTCAAGAAATTTAAATTCTAAATTATGATCTTTTTCAGTAATGCTTTTATGTCTAAAAGAACAAAATTGTTTTTCATTTATATTATATTTATTAATATTAGGTAAACTATTATTAAAACTAACATTAAAAAGTGTATTTTCATCATGTATAATTTCATCGTTATCAAACCATTTATGAGCAAAAAAATCATTCCACCCAATCCGTTCATTAGGATTTGTTTTACATAAACTATAAATTAAATCAGTGCATTCTTCAGATATATCAACTTTTATAGATATATTCTTTTTCTTTATTTCCTTAATAAGTTCTATAAAGTTTTGAACGTTAAAGGGTGTATAGCCATGCAACATCTCATATAATATAATTCCAACCGACCACAAATCAGACTTATAATCATAGCCATTTTTAGTTATAATTTCTGGAGCCATATACATAGGACTACCACATAATGTGTTAATTATTGAATCTTTAGTGTAATAAGTAGCGAAACCAAAATCAGTAATTTTTACATCATAATTTTTGGATAATAAGATGTTTTGTGGTTTCAAATCGCGATGAAGTATATTGTTATCTAGTAAATATTTTAGACCATTAGATAATTGTTTCATGTATTTTCGTGTAAATTTTTCTTTTAAGGGTTGTTTTTTTAAAAAATTAGATAAATCTCCATATTCATAATAGTCCATAATAAAGTATATGTTATTGAGTTGGGTATCTATAATAACATCATGAATTTTTACTATATTTTCATGATTTAATTTGCGCATAATTTCAAATTCCCTTTTAATACTAACTTTATTTTTATTTTTATCAATAGTAATTTCTTTTAATGCATATGTTTTATCAGTTTTACTATCCCTACATTTATAAATAGTTGAAAAAGAACCTTTACCAATACGTCGTCTATCAACTACGTAATCTTTGATATTAAATGTAGTATTAAAATTACTCATCTAATATAATTTTATATATTTTTTATATCTTTATAAACAAATTAATAAAATTGACTTAAACCATGTGTTAATTTATAATATATAAATGAGTTCTTCATTAATAGTAAGCACAGATAATTTAGTAGGGCAAATTAAATTGGAGAAAAATGGCGATAAAGTAATTGTTGGTGAATCAAATATAAGTAAGGTAATTGCGAATAGAGATAATGATATTATAATATTCAACAGTAGAGAAACAGTTCTTGATAAACTAAAAGAAGTATTAATATGTGTTGGATTTACATCACGTTATATAGGTAAAGATATGTATGACAACATATTATATGATTATAGAGATGAAGCTTTTAAAGAGGAATATATCTATGGCATTCAAGATAAATATGATGTTCCTGCCGGAGTAGTAATGTATCACTCATCAAATGATTTATTATTTCAATGTACTAATATAGAATTTATGATTACAAACAAAATAGTATCATTTAACTATACTAATATAAAAAATAAAATTTATTTAGTAAAACGGTCTGATGGTTCACTACAAGATACATGCATTATTCCTAATGGTGGATTATACTTAAAAAATGATAGTTTAAGAATAAATCATAATTTTTCAAGTGAACCTAGTGAAAAATTAAATCCCGGTGTTTTAAATGATTATCAAAAATCAGTACATGTAACAGAATTTTGTGAAATAAATGATATTAAAATAGATGTTAAATTACCATATTTTAATGAATCAGTTATTGAATCGCAAGAACCATATATGAAAGAAGTATTAATATATTATAATACTAAATTAAGTAGGTTCTCTAAATTTCTTCATGAAAATTTTGGAGATTTATTAACATTAGTATAAATAATTATTAATGATAATAATAAATAAATTTTTTAATTTAAATTACTTAAAGTTTATCTTATAAGATTAGGTATAAAATGACTGATAAAACGATGCTTCTTGAAAATATTGATACTGCTTTTGTGTCTCTTTCTTCTCAACTCACAGAAATGAGTAAGGCTACTCGTGGATTACAAGATGAATTAAAGGGATTGCATAAGATGGTTAGACAAAGTGATAAATCTAATCGTATTAAAAAGAAACGCCCTCAAGTTAAGATGAATTTGAGTAAAGATCTTGAAAAGTTCCTTTCAGTCGATAAAGGAACTAAATTGACTAAGGCTGAAGTTATGAAGAGTGTTTCAACATATATTAAAGAAAAGAACTTACAAATTCAAGAAGATAAACGAAAATTCCTTCCAAACAAAGAACTTTCTAAAATTTTTGGAATTCCACTTAAAAGTGCACACAATATGACTTTTGTTGAAATTAACAAGCATGTTTCACAACATCTTACACAATAAATTTTATAGCATAATTCAAATTATCTAAAAATAGTATGTGAAATAAGAATAATGTAATTGCTATTTTAACCCCATAATTTTTTTTTGTTTTAAATATATATATAAATAATAATAGTGTACCTATTGTTGTAATACATAATGTTAAATACATGAGTATTAAATTAATTTCGGTTTTATTTGAAAAATAGTTATATAATATAGGCGCCCATAAAATGGAACCTATAAAGAATATAACTAAACTTGTATATAAAAGCAATGGTTTTTCTATTTTATTAACAGTATAATGATATAATATATAGGAGAAAGCTAATGCCGCTATAATCATATATATTATTGTTAAATTTCTTTCGGTTCCTTTAATATTACCCCACGCGTCATCTAAAGATAATTTGGGAAGATAATAGAGGTATGTTAAAATTACAATTGCTCCAGCAATTAAATTGGAAAATAGAAAATGAGTATTCATTAAAAATATACATTATTTATTTTTGAGTTTTTTAGATAATTTATTTAATAATTTTTTCACATTATTTGGTTTGTATAATTTTCTTTTTGCGGTTCGTTTCATTTTACGTCCTCTTGTTTGTCCAGGTTTTCGGCATGCTATAGGAACTTCAACAGATTTTGCTGATGATTCATATTCATAAACAACTTCGGTGTTACCGATTTTAATGACTTTTGGGACTTTTAATTTATGTCTATGAAGTCTGTAGGAAAATGCTTTTTTATTACTATTCTTTGTAGTCTCTTTTATAGTTATAACTAAAGTACATACACCGCGAATCCGTTTAACTCTGCATAATTCTTTAAACGCTTTTTTAGCTGCGGCGGCTGGATTACGCGATTTGTATAATCCACCTTTAAATTTAGTTTTACATCCCCCATGTTTTCCTGCATCAACAACTGTGAAAGATCTTAATCCTTGTTTACCACTTGCATTTTTTACCATTTTATATTATACTATAAGAAATTAATTTTATAGAACTAAATTATTTAATTAATTTTTATTTTTATTTTTAATACTTAAATAACATAAAGGTTATATTAAAAATATTATTTAATGATACTATATATAATCTTTAATAATTTAATTGTTTTTGGATTAAATAAATATTATGATATTGAACTTACATGTAGAATTGCGAGTTTAGTAAACGCTTTAATATCAACTGTTGGATCTATATTATTTTTAGCAAATTTAATATCATACACTAGCTTTAATGAAGTTGTGAAATATAATGTAGTGTATATCACTACAGATATATATTTATATATAGAACAATTAATAGATACAAAAGATATTAAGGAAATGATGGTTCATCATATATGCTTTCTTATAGGTTCTTTTATATCTCATATAAATCCGGTATTTTATGCATATGGTATTATGAGTGAAGGTAGTACTATTTTTTTAAATACAAGATGGTTTGCTATAAATAATTATTATTTCACTAATATTGATTTACATACACAGTTGTTATGGATTACTTTCCTAGTATTCCGAATAATTAATATGACACATTTAGGATTCTTAATGTATAATAGCGATTGTTATCATTATATATTGTTAGTTTTACCATTTATAACACTTAACTATATTTGGTTTTATTATTTAACATTAAGAACATTTACATCAATTAAGAAAATAATTAAATAATTAATATTTATAATGATTAAACATATTTTATTAAGAACCCTTATGATGGGAGGTACTGATGGAATTATAACGGTGTTTAATATAATATCAGGAATAGAAGGTAGTAAATTAAATTATAAATATATTTTTATTCTAGGATTAGCGGTTTTGATATCAGACGCGATTTCAATGGGAACTGGTGAATTTATTAGTGTAAAGGCTGAACAAGAATATACAAAATCTAAAGATAATGTTATACCCGAAAAAAATGCTGCTGTAATGTTTATATCTTTTGTGTGCTTTGGTACAATACCATTATTATTTTATTTTATATCTATGAAAATAAATTATAAAACTAAATATATTAATACTTATATTTCAGTAATATTAGCTTTATTTATACTTGGTGTAGTAAAATCTAAATATACAAAAGAAAAATGGTATATTTCAGGTGGAGGAGTATCTATTTATGGTGGAATAGCGTCTTTCTTAGCATATAATATAAGTAAATTAATATCATCTAAGTTGTAACTTATTCTTTTTCATTTTCGCAAATAATATCCCAATCATTAGTGTTCAGTTCACTAAGTTCACTAAGTACGTTAAGGTCGCTAAGTTGGTTAAGTTTGTTAATTTCGCTAAGTCTATTTTTTTGTCTTATTTTTTCTAATAAATTTCTTAATCTTAAATTACTTCTTTTAAGATTTTTAGTTCTGTTATAAATGATTTTATTTTTTTCAATTAAAGTTTTATTTTCTGTTTTTAAAGATTCAATTTCTAATTTTAAAGTTTCGATTAATTCGCCCATATTAATTATTTATTATATTTTTTTTAAATAATTTATTAAAAATGTTCAATATCATTATTTAATGTATCATATTGATCTTTATTATCCTGATTATGAGTTTTTAATAATAACTCAATAGTATTAATTAATTCATTTTGATCAGCACCAGAAAAACTGTGTACAGGTTCAATCGAATTATTTTTATAAAATTTAAATGTAGGCATACAATCTATTTTACAAAATTCCGAAACTTCATCACATTCATCTACATCTATTTTTATTACCCTTATATGTTCATTATTTTCGGCTATATTACTCACAATTGGAGATATTTGTTTGCATGGCCCACACCATGAAGCCGTAAAATAGCATACAATTAAATCAGGACAAACTTCGTTTTTAGTAATAAGAGATTCGAACTTTTCTAAATCATTTTCACATACAATAAGAGACATAATATAAATATATTTATATATATTTCTTTAGGTTATTAATAAAAAAAAAATTATTAACTATAATTAATGGGTAATTATTTTTCTTTTGTGAATCCAAATGTCAATAATGTTAACTTAAATAATATAATTAATAAAAAAGAAAAATATAATAAATTCAAAAAATACAATGAACCATTAAAATACAACGTAACTATTATAAAACCTTTTACACCCAATTTACCAACAATTTATGAATAATTATAAATAAATTATATTAATCTATATTAATGATTATAATTGTAGGTGGTGGAATAAGTGGATTGAATGCAGGTATTAAATTGCTTGATAAATATGAGGATGTTGTTATTTATGAAAAATCAACTTATATTGGTGGAAGAATATATACTATGAACCATAAAATAGGTAAAAAGAAAATACAATATGAATGTGGAGCTGCAAGATTTAATAAAAATCATAAACAACTTATATGTTTATTAAAAAAGTATGGGTTAGAAGAAAATATGTTTCAATTGTCTAAAGGTTGGGCTACTATTTTTACAAAACCAATTAGTTCTAATTATTTTGATAATATTGATGATTTATTGCGTGATTTATACAAAAAATCAAAAAAAATAAGTAAAAAGGTTCTACAATATACTACATTATTAGAATTATGTAAAACAATATATGATTCTAAAACAACAGAATTTTTAAAACATAGTTATCCTTATTATAGTGAATTAGCTGTATTAAATTCATATGATGCTTTAAAACTAATTGAAAAAGACTTGAATGATAGTCATACTTTTTATATTTTAAATGGTGGTTTATCTGTTTTAATAGAAGAGATGAAAAAGGATTTTATTAAAAAAGGAGGTAAAATTAAATTGGGGTATAAATTAGATGATTTTACTGAAAATAATGGAGGATTTGAATGTAAATTCACTAAAGAAAAAGATAAAAATAAACTTGAAAAGTGTAATAGTTTAATATTAGCGTGCGATGGATCAAATTTAAAGCAAATGAAACCTTTAAAAAGATTAGGATTATCAGAATTAATTAATAGTGTAAAATGTGAACCATTATATCGTATGTATGCTGTATATAAAAAGTGTTGGTTTAAAGATATGCCTAAAATAGTAACAAATGAAAATATTCAATATATAATTCCTATTGATTACAATAGTGGATTGATTATGATATCATATACTGATGGTGCTTATTCTAAAAAATGGAAAAAGATAATTGATAATGATGATAAAAATAACACAATGCAAAAAAAAGAATTAAAGAGACAATTGGATTTAATATTTCCAGGTTTAAAAATAGAAGACCCGACACATATATATAACCATTACTGGAATCATGGTGCTTGTTATTGGAAACCCGGTGTAAATAGTGATAAATTAAAGAAAAAAATTTTAAAGCCAACTAAAAATAATTTGTATATATGTGGCGATTCATATAGTTCACGACAAGCATGGATGGAAGGTGCATTGGATACTTCAAATGAAGTTTTAAAGTTTTTTTGATTCATATTTAAAAGGATTGTGGTTTAGATATGTAAGAATGAATATTATAAATGATCCAGCTTTAACAAAAATTGAAATAGAAGATAATGATCATTTATCAAATTGTATTAAATATTTTGGAGTTCAACATTTGGATTTAGATAGTAATTTAGATTTACGAGATGAACAAAAAGGTAATATATTGTATTGTAGTAAATTTAAGATGAAAGATAAAAAGAATAAAATGTTTAAAAAATTAGGAGATGGATATCACACATTAAAGTATAAAGATACATCTATTTATATTTTAGTAAAAAACATAGGTGGACCTCTTGGATTAAATGAAGATACTAAAATTCATGTTAGAAATTATGTGTATATTGATAAAACTAAATTAAATATATTGGATGAGTTTTTTGATGATGCTTCTACTTATTATATTAAATTTATTTTAGATAAAAATAAGGAAGTGGATAAAACAACAATATATATATGGGATGATTATTGGGAAACAATTGAAAAACGTCCTAATAGAGACTTGTCTACTATTTATTTAGGGGGGTCTGAAACTAAAATATACGATAAAATCAAGGATTTTATGTCAGATGAAACTAAAAAAACGTACAATGATCTTGGAATTCCTTATAAATATAATATGCTGTTTCACGGTCATCCAGGTACGGGAAAAAGTTCCTTAATTTTTAGTTTAGCATCTGAGCTAAAAATGGATGTGGCATTACTTCATTTTGTACGTGATATGAATGATGTAGATTTTATGCGTGCTATACGGAGAATACCTGAAAATACATTATTAGTGCTTGAAGATATTGATGTTTTGTTTGAAGCAAGGAAGAAGAATGATGAAAATAAGTCTGGCATTTCATTTAGTGGTTTGTTGAATTCACTAGATGGTATTTCACATGTAGACAATCAAATTATATTTATGACTACGAATTGTAAAATGGTTTTAGATAAGGCATTAACACGGCCTGGAAGAATTGATTTAGATATAGAATTTAAATATTCTACAAAAGGACAAATAAAAACTATGTTTGAAAAATTTCTTCCTAGTCAAAAAAAGAAATTTGCAGATTTTTATAAATTAGTTAAAGGATTGAAATTGACTACTGCTATGTTGCAACAATATTTTTTTGGAAATATAAAAACAGATAATATACTAGATTCTATAGATGAATTGAAAGAAATTTGTAATAATAATGAATATGAATATAAGAAAGATACATTGTACACATAAAAAGTTTCTTAAAAGTATAACGTTTCATTTTTTTCATTTAGTTTAATATGAGTTACTTTTTTTTCACAACACACACTATACCCATAAATGCTTAAATCAATTATTTTAGGAGTACTCATGCTTGTTACTATATGACTGTGTTGTGATTCAAGTGTATATCCACTAGGACATAGATTGGATTCATGAATATATGATGATGATTCTACATTTGGTATAGAAAATGTCCATTTACTAACTTTAACAACTTTTGGTGGCATAGTAAAACAACACCCATTAGCTTCTCCACTAAAGTTCATTAGTGTAATAAAGCAAAATGTAAGAATAGTCTTAGAAATCATGATGATATGTAATATGTGATTTCATTATAAAAGGAGACAATAAATCAATTTTATTTTCTCCTAAAAGTTATTTATTAATTCTTCTATAGATTTATTCATTTGTTTACCACCATCATAACAAACTATTATATTTTTTTTCTGGAAAATAGTATTAGCTATTTGTTTTAATCCTTCTTTAGAAATGTCTTTAAGGTATTTGAATTCATCATTAAAAGATTTAATTTTGTGATTCCATAAATAATATTTTGAATATAATGTTAGTTGTTCTAATGGTTGCTTAGAGTATAAGTCCTTTGATTTAATTAAATCTATATCATCTTTATAAGCATTAATATATTTTGCATTAATATATGTGTTTTTAACTTCAACTAGTATTTCAAAAATATACTTTATTACTTTTAATAGATTTTTGGTATTACATAAAGTGCTAATTTCAAACATGCTTAATCCTTTATCACAACAATCTAGGTCGTAATCAGTTGAACAGAAATAAACTAACCCATATTCATTTCTAAGTTTTTTTAATAATAATGCATTTAAATCTCCCGATAAAATCTGGTTTAATGCTCTTAAATTATAGTATTTATCATCATATAATATGTAATCTAAGTTGAAATATATATGTAAATTAGATATATTTGTTTTTTTTTTATAATAAATAATAGGTTCTTTAAGATTAATAGTGTATGGTTTATAGCGAAACTCTTTTTTATTTTTCATTTTAGATAATTGTGATTTTAAACTATTATAATATTTAGTTTCAAGATTTCCAAAGACACCAATTATAAAATTTTTGCTTGAAAAATACGTTTTATAATATTTATCGACATCTTTTTCGGTTATTTTCTTTGTATTTTCCAATCGGTCTTCTTCTGAATATGCGCGTTGATGTCCTTTAAAAATAATGCTATTTATTTTTTTATTAAACTTGTAATCGGTGTCTTTAATTATTTCATTGAGCTCTTCAATAACGGCATTCTTTTCCTGTTTAAACATACGACTATCAATTTTAAAATCCAATAAAGCATTTACTAATAAATCTATGACATATTCACTATGTTTTTTATGAAATTCTAGTACAAATTTAATATTTTTATTTACTATTTCTGCATCAAGGTCAATATTTTTAAATGACAGGTTTTCGCGATTTATTTTACCATCAGGATATTTTGAGGAAGTGAACATGGAAAAAAGATGCTCTATAAAATGTCCACATTCTAATATAGGTTCAGTTTCAAGGTCATGACCTAATTTCATAAAGATCTGAATAATAACTATATTAGTTTCAGTACTTGGTAATTTAATAAATTTTAAACCATTAGTTAAAGTAGTTGTTTTAAAAGGATACATTAAATATATAATAGATAATTATTATTTAGTTGTGTAAATAATCGTATTGTAGCTATAAAACCTGTATTACCTTTATAAATATTTATTTTTGAAATCATAGAGCCTATAATTTCACTCATTTTTAATAAATGATATAAACTTATAAATAATTTATTTATATGTATTCCTTTAGAGATACCATTATCTTCAACCCCTATAAAATAAATTGCTTTTCCATCTCCTTCATTTAGTCTAAACAACAATTGAGATGCCTTTTTTTCTAATATTTTAGATAAATTAAAATAATTATCAGGGTAATCGAGACTTATCTTATATTCTTTGTTACCATAATATATTTCAGGTGGCTGATTTGGTAGTTGTATTGAATGTATATTTAGTTTAATCATAAAATATATATGTTTTATTTATTTAGGTGTGTATTGTTAATATATTAGATTCTGTATTTGGTTTATCAGTATTTAAGCCATATACTTTAAACACATATTTTGAGTTAGGATTTAAAATAGGATAATCGGTATTAGTGTCACTTTTACTAAACTTAAAGAAATTTAAATCTGTGTATATAATTCTCACATTATTATTCATTTGTTTTTCTTCTACATAATGTATCATATAATTGTTAGATCTATTTTCATCTTCCCATTCTATATTAACTTCGTTTGGATTATATGTTGTAAAATATATAGATTTATTTTCGCTGGTTACTTCTGTCAATTGTATGTCTTGATTAAAGTTAGTATTTACTGAATTTACATCTTTTACATATGGATTAATCCATTGACATCTATCTATATCGTCATTGTAAGTGTTATCATTCGTTCCACAACCATTGCATAAATCAATACATTTTTCTGTGGTACAATTTGTATAAAATTGTTTTATATCTTTGGATGGATTTTTACAATATTCTACACAACTTTTAAGATCAGGACCCCATGGTAAATAATTACATTTTGTGGGATCTAAATGTACAAATGTTTCTTTTATTATAACCATATATAGTACAAGTACAAGAATAATTATAGTTAGTATTAAATTAATCATTAATAATTAATTAGAAAAAAAAAATAAATATATATAGTAATGGATTTTGCTAAAATGCTTGATTATTTTATAGGTTTAATACATACACTTATAAGATTTTTACCACTTGGGGTATATTTCTTTGCATATTTTTCAAGTGCTATTTACAAAGATATAAGAAGTGCTATATTATTAATTGGTTTAATTTTAAACGACCTTATAGGATATTTGTATAAAAAATACACGAAATATACACCTAATGATAATTGTGCTATATTTGATAAATCAGATGATGACTCAGAGCTGGGATTTTTACCAAACTCTCATACTGAAATAATGTCTTTTGTTTCATCGTTTTATTTTTCCGATATGTATTATAAAGGTAATCTTGATTCAATGCCTTTTATAACATTGCTTGTAATGTTATTTCTAACAATATGGTCACGTATATCTATTAAATGTGAAAAATCAAAGGACATTATTTTTAACTTAATATTTGGTATTATATGGGGTGTATTATTCTATTATTTTGTAAAAGATTATTATCTTAATGCTGAAACTGGAAAAATAGAGAAGGCTGCCTGTGATTTAGGCTATGAAAATGGCGATTATAAATGTTCTGAAATTAAAGATGGACAAGTAATAGTTAAAAATTGAACATTATTTAAGGACAAATAATTATATTTATTAAATGGATTATTTTATAGAAGAGTTTAATAGTATTAATTCTAAATTTACTATATTTATGGATGAACATAAACGAATTAAAAATGAAAATATATCTTTATACGCAAAAATAGATAAATTAGAGTCAACTATATATAAATTAAATCAAGAATACGAAAGTTATGGTAAAGTTTCAGTTGTTAAAAACTTACACCATCAGATTTTTGAAAAAGATAATTTTATAAAATTATTGGAAAGAAAAATTAATAAATTAACAAATAAATCAAATTTAAAATTAGAAATGAAAGTTCATAATTCGGTAGTTGAAGTAGAATCTGATGAAGTTGAATTAGAAGTTGAAGAAGTAGAAGCTGATGAAGTTGAAGAAGTTGTAGCTGAATCTGAAGAAGCAGAAGAAGTAGAAGCTGATGAAGTTGAAGAAGAAGTAGAAGCTGATGAAGTAGAAGTAGAAGTGGTTGAAGTTGAAGCAGAAGTGGTTGAAGCTGATGAAGTTGAAGTAGAAGCTGATGAAGTTGAAGCAGAAGCTGATGAAGTTGAAATTGAAGAGGCTGAAGATGAAGATGAAGTTGAAGAAGTTGAAGTAGAAGTTGAAGTTGAAGCAGAAGATAAAGATAAAGTTGAAGAAGATACAGATGACAATAAAGTAGAAGTTGAATCTGAAGATGCATTAGAAGTTGAAGAAGTAGAATTTATTGAGAAGAAGTTAAAGCCTCCAAATTGTAAAAGTCGTAAATTAAAATTATATTTAATAACAGATGATGAATATAAAGATATATATGAACGAATGGACGATGGTGAACCAGGTGATCATGTTGGTAAATTAGTTGGAAAACAAAATAAGCCGTTTTTTTTTGTAAATAAAATATAATAATATATTAATGTCAAGGTGTAAATTAAATTTAGAAGATATTCGCCAAGTATTTAAAAGTATTATACCAAAATGGAATCATACATTAGTTAGATCAAAATGGCTTGAATTAAAATCTAAATATACAGATGATGAAATAGTTACAATTCTTAATGAAAATAAGGAAAAAGATGTTATTATAGCAATAATAAAAATGTTATATAAAGAAATAAAAAACGCTCATGAATGTGAAAAAGAATTAAATAAATTAATAGATGAATTAATGAAAGAAAAACATGATTTAGAGATAAAATTAAAACTGAAAAAGGATGCTAAAAAACAATTAAGATTTTATGAAATAAAAAAATTAATACAAAAAATAAAAAAAGTAACAAATATATTACCATCTCAGTTAAAATCGTTGAAATTAACTGAATTTAAAAGAAATTCCAATAATACTAAAAAAGTTGAAAGAAATAATAGATACTCTAAAAGAGACAGAGAATCTAATTCTAACAGAGAATCTAATTCTAACAGAGAATCTAATTCTAAAAGAGACTCTAATTCTAACAGAGAATCTAATTCTAACAGAGAATCTAACAGAGAATCTAATTCTAACATAGAATCTAATTATAACAGAGAATCTAATTCTAACACAGAACAAACACAGGTTTCATCAACAGAAACTAATAATCCGGTGGCACCTATAATACAACCTAATGCTGAAACGTTGGGTCAAATGGGTCAAATGGGTCAAATGGGTCAAATGGGTCAAATGGGTCAAATGGGTACAACATATGTTGATGCTAATTATTGTGCAACAAACGAAAATAAACAAAAACAAGTATGTAAGAGATTTAATCAACTATGTCTTGCAGATAAATATAATCCTATTTGTACTAAATGTTTAAATCCATATACTTCAGAAGATACACGTAAATGTATAGAGAGAGCCGCTAATCCTGAAACGAATTGTTATCCTGTAACAAAAGAAAATATGTACAGCCCTTATTGTACTGCATGTTTAGATAACGAAAATCTTATTAATTGTACAAAAGAAAAGGCAAGACTTGAAATGATTCAAGATTCAGGTACAACATTCGCATCACAAACATTACATCTAAAACATCAAGAACAATCACAAATAAATAATAGTTATAACAAAATTCTAGAAAATTTTAAAAAAAATAGTATAACACCTTATTATTTATATGAGAAAACTATGAATAATAATAATAATAATATTACTTATTATGAAATAGAAGCTGCATATGACTGAAAATTAATAGTACTATCATTTAATTCAAAGTATGTATTAAGCTTTTTAATCAATATATCTATAGTATCAAATATCTGTTCTTTTTTATCTTGAAGAACATTATTAATATATTTTATTAAGAAAATATGATTAGTTTTGTCTAATTTATTAAATAACTCAAAGAGTTTAACTTCAAGATTATTTAAATAATCTTCAATATCTTTTATATTTTTTTTATGCGTGTAGTAATGTATTAATACATTTTTAATAATGAGTGATATATCCTTTATATACGAATAATTATATTTGATATTAAGCTTGTTAATTTTTAAAGGTCCTATAGTTTTTTTATACGAAAATGAAATAGCATCTGTTATATTTGGTGTGAAACAAATATCATCTATTATTTTCTTATCTTGTGACATAATAATAAATTCTGTGTACAACAATATTGATCTTTCTACAAGAAATATTGTTAATTTGATATTATTGCTGTAAAAAAATATTATGAAAAAAATATTAAATATCATATTAAATCCTGCAATAATAGAATTATATTTATTTTCAACTTTACCGAGTTTACCATCCAATTCAATAAGTGAATTGGAAATACATTTATTAAAATAGGTTAACACCTTTTTAGGGTTTACTTTTTTATTTATTTTTTCTTGATTTATAAAATCAATTAATTCCTTCATAAATATATATATTATTTAAATATGACGCGTAAAAAAAATAAAAATATAATAATATATATTAGTGTCTTTAAGAGTAGAGGCATTCTATCACAGTGATAGTTATGATAAATTATAATTTTAGATTATAATTGTTTATTTGAAAATAATTAATAATTCAATTAGATTTGGAATTAATTTAGTATAGTTGTATAAAAAATTTGTTTAATCAAAGTTAATAATTCCATCAATTGCTTCTGTTGAATCAATATTATTATGTATTATAGAATACACGATATATTTTTTGGAATTGCTATATTTTTCATATGATTTTAATGAATAATTATAAAGTTTTAATAATTGTCTTAAAATAGTTATACATTTTTTATCACTTATAGTGTGAAGATATATTTTTTTCTTACAATTTAAATAATAGTCATCAAGCAAATTTATTATTTGTTCATAATTTTCTTTAAAATTCATATCAACTAATTCTTGTTTAGTAAATGTATACTTTTGTTCTAAATTATTAAGATCTATACCAAATAATAAGCTAAATGTAAATAATATCTCAATTGGTGGTTTATTAATAAATAATTGATTTATAGCCATATTTATTATTTAGAAATAATAATTTGATTTTATACCAATTTCAAATTCATGCAATTTTCTAAAGTATTAAATGAATCCGGTAATGGTTTTGTTCTTTTTAGTTTTAGTTCACTATCATCAATATTGAATAAATTATCATTATTATCAATACTTATTTTATTATCTATTAAATTTACTTCTTCAACCAATGGTATTAGAGAAATCATAGGTGGTAATAGTAATTTATATTGTTTTGAATAAATATTATTATTTTTACGGAATTCTTTTATAGATAACTGTCCTCCAAATTTTTTTAATGATAATCGTGGTCCTGCTACCTTTATTTCTTTATCATTACTATATAGATAATTTATTAGACTGTATCTTTCATATGATTCACAACTATCATTATTATCAAAATTATAAGATGCTGCACATTCAGCACTACAAAAATTACCGAACATGTAAAAAGTATCTTTATATTTCTTAATAGGAATTCCGAAAGGAAAACTATCGAATTCATGACAACACCATAAACAATCTATATTGGTTGAATCCGGCCATTTCTTTTTTTTATTGTGTTCGATAAAATCTAAAAATATAGGAAATACTTTATCCCTCTCTATAACATTACTATATTCACTACATAATTCATTAAATTTATTTATAACATTTACTTCTGTAATAGATGTTTCTAAATTTTGTGTATCATCATTATCTAAATTATTATCTAAATCTTTATATTTAGAATTAAATTTGTCCATATCAATAAATGGTTTTGGAATATAAATATCGTTTATTTGAGATGTTTTAATAGGTAAATGTAAAATAATGGGTTCATCTTTTACAATATGTTTTTTAACATTCGCTATAACTTCTTTAGGTTTGCGTCCTCTTTTTTTTGGTAATTTAGGGGCGATATCTATGTTTGATTTTAAAGTTTCAGATTTAGGTTTTCGTCCCCTTTTTTTGGGAATTTTTTTTTCGGTGTCAACTTTTTCTGATTTTGGCTTTGGTCCACGCTTTTTTTTTATAATATCAGTCATTTTTTTATTTAAATTTATGTTTTAAATAAAAAAAATTTCTTTAATTTTGTTTTTAAATAGTTAATAATTCTTTAAGTATTTTTAAGATAATGCATCCGGCAAACTGGAATAAATTCATTTACACCAACTAAAACTTGATTGTTATTTTTGACTATACGTTTTGTGAATGGGGCTAAAGTTCCATCTTTACAGATAGAACAAAGAGCATGTAATTTTGTTATGGAATCACATTTTGGAATTAATTTTATGATATCGCCAAATTCTTCCCGATTTGAATCTCCATCTAACCCGGCAATAATAATAATTTTGGAATCATTATCGGCGGCTTCTAATGCAAACTCATATAATTTGTCGAAAAATTGTCCTTCTTCAATAACAATAACATCAGCTACTTTATAGTTATACTTAGGATCAGTTTTTACAGAATTAATGTTATCTGTGCTAAAACAACTAATATTAATATTGCTGTGTGTTGAAATACTATTTTGTTGGTATCGTGTATCATTGCTGTGATTGATTATTAGTATTTTTTTATCTAATGCTTTGTACCGATTAATTAATCGTATGATTTCAGTGCTTTTTCCACTAAACATACAGCCAGTAATTAAATCAATTCTTCCAAATGTCATTTATTAATTTTATTAATTATAAAGTTTAAATCAATTTTTTTATATAATTATAATATATATGAAAAGCAATAAAAGAAGATTATTGTCTAATAAAAAATTACATAATATCTATAATTTAAAATCTTTGAAGAAACACCGAATAAAACAAAAATCAGCACATAGACCAAAACAGTTTAAGTTTAAACAAAGTGGGGGTTATGAAGATATACAGGACGCTTTAAATCATGTTCCAGAAGATGCAAATCAAATTTACAATTATTTTACAACAAATGGTAAAAGAAAACAACAACATAGATATCATACATATTATAGATGGTTACTTAATTTTGCCAAAGATGTTTTTGAACAAAAAGAAGCAGATGATATGGTTTCAGCGAAGGATCAAACTCGTAGTAGTAATGTTGTTACTAAATTTGAAAATCAAATTAATAGAAAACTTTTATATGTTTATAATAATTTGCGAAATGAACCTGACAAAAACAAAATTTTAGATAAATATGTTAACACATACATAGATAGTACTAAAGGATATACAGATCATTTAGATAATATGGTTAAAAAATTAAAAGATAAATATTTAAAAGAAACATCTAAAGCCTTTATGTCACAAGGTTCAGGTTCAATATTCGGTAAAGAAACTTCTAATATATTTAATCCAGAGAAGGACAGTCCAGAGTATTTATATATAAATAAAAAAAAAAGATTTACGGATGACTATGATCCAATGAAATATATAGAAAAACCAGATGAGGCTAATTATAAATATAAAACTAAAGAAAAATCCTACGAATACACATACGGCGAAGTTAAAGCCTTACAAACAAAATTAAATGCTATATATAATAAATATAAAGCTGCTAATCCAGAATATGGTTCATCATTAGCAGTAACAGCAGCAGGAAAGGTCGCTGGAGCATGCGCTGATAGAGTAACAGCACAAAAAGGTGGTACATTAGAGGGACAACTTTTATTTGCAGTTAAATTAAGTGATTTAAATAAAGAATCTAATGAAATAACTTTGAATTGTGAATCACTTATAGAGTTTTTACAACAATATAAATCAGAACCAGCACAACGACAACCACTACAACTACAACCAGGAGAAGGAGGAGCAGAATCGCCGCCACCCATACCACCCAAACCACCCCCAAATACATATGATGACGATGATGACGATGATGCAGAATTGCCGCCACGCAGACCATTCAAACCCCGACGTTTCTCACTACAACAACCACAACAACTACAACCAGGAGCAGGAGGAGCAGGAGCAGGAGCAGGACAAAGACAAAACATAGAACCACAACATGAAGTTTCAACCACAACCGTATTCGCAGACTCACCAAACAGAGAATATGATGATGAAGCTGATAACGTTGGTGCAGAATTGCCGCCAGCCAGACCACCCAAACCCCTAAGTTTCTCACCACAACAACCACAACAACTACAACCAGGAGCAGGAGGAGCAGGAGCAGGAGCAGGACAAAGACAAAACATAGAACCACAACATGAAGTTTCAACCACAACCGTATTCGCAGCCCCACCATCCACAGCCAAAGCCAAAGCCATTGCTTTAAGTAAACAAAATGACGTGTTATCCAAACAAACATTTAAAGTCTTAATGCCACACATAACAGTACTCAATGAAGACATCAGTAATCCTGATTCTAAGCATGCTTTTGAAAAAATAAAAGCCTCTGCGATAAAACTAATAGATAAGGATAATAATTTAGAAACATTTAAAGACCAAATTAATGCCATTATCTTAAAAGAAGAAATTGATATATTTAAAAATCTTATAAAATATGTGGTATTCGCCTTTACGGATGCAACGACCATAAATGACGCAACAGAGATTTCTTGCGAAAAAGGAAACAAAATAAATATTGATACTATTGATATAATAGGTATACGAAAATGGGTAAATTATCCAAATACCAAATTTGCTAAAAATATTAAAGTGTTTGTGAACTGGTGTAATAATGAAAATTTGACAGCCATACCAAAGGTAAAAGATCCAGTATTTGCTAAAGGCATTATTAATTCAGTATATGGGGTCAATGGTAAATCATACACGAATTTTAAAGATGATTTATGTGACGCAATAAATAGCTAAGGTACATTGCTTTAATTATTTTTTTTTAAATTTAATTTTACAATTTATTTTATATTTTAATATTAATATGAAAAGTATTAAGAGAAAACTTTTATCTAAAAAAAATAAAAATAATCTTTACAATCTTAAGTCTTTAAAAAAACACAATAAAAAATACTCACTAAGAAAGCATAAACATTTTAAACAAATTGGGGGCGCCGATACAGGACTGTGTCCTTATAAAACAGGTAAATCCATTTGCAAAAAAACAATCGCATCTCTTAGTTATTATTGTGATGACCATAGTTGCCAGGTGTGTGGTAGAAAAAAAGATGAAGGTAGATCATGTACCTGTTTTTATCCAAAGTTCCCGATTAACATATTAAATAGAGACCCTGACAATATTATAAAAAATATTAAATCTTTCGATCAGTCGTATCACGATAAAGTAACATTTAAACGGACAAAACCAATAGACAAATCTATAAAAATTATTGTTTTTGATTTTGACCAAACATTAATGAAAGAACATTGGCATGTGGTGCCCAAAAACTATGTACATAGTACAGTCGAATACACAGATTTTGCAGATGGTGTTAAAAATTTGTTAAAAGATTTAATTTCTAATCCTATGGTAGAAGTTGTTATTGCTTCTTATGGTACTTTAAAATTTATTAGGTATGCATTATGTAAAATTTTGAAAGAAAAAGAAGTTGATGAAATACTTATAATAACTGGTCGTAATTATAATAATTATGGACAATTCTTAACCAACCACAAAAATCAAATGTTAATAGATATTTCATTATTTTTTTTTGGAGAACACAAGTTTGACAATTTTATGTTTTTTGATGATGACCCTAATAATATTGAATATGCAAAAACCCTATTCGGGCTAACAAACCGTTCAAATGTTTTTTTGATTTCTCGCCCGAATAGGGGTTTTACGTATACTTTTGGACAAGTTTATAAATTTTTACGTGACGAGAATATTGACATTAATGTAAATTTTAAAGATTATGATGAAGAAAAAGCGATAACTGAAATAAAAAAGAAAGGTGTTGGGCAGTTCTTTATAATATATAATCCAGCATCCAATGAATATAACTTATTTGTTAATACAGATAATAATAAATTTAAATATTTTATTATAAAATCAGTACCAAATAATGGAAGAAAATTATATCTTTATACTCAAAATACTCAAAAAAAAAATTTTGAAACTATCGAAAAATTGATTAAGTATTACACAAATAACAAAAAATTACCAGGAATAAAACAAAAGTTGACCAAAACCACCCCCATCTATGATGAACTACAATCATCACCAGCAGATTCATCAGATGATGAAGAGTCAGATGGATCTGATGATGATGATAATAATCCTAGTGATGGTGATGGTGAAGACGAAGAAGAAGAAGCAGAAGACCTACCACCAAGTGCAACACCAGCAGCAGCAGCAGCAGTAGTAGCAGCAGCAGCAGCAGCAGCAGAAGCAGAAGGAAATAAAATAGTTTTAATTCCTTTACAAAAATTAATTAAAAAAATTTCTAATATAAAAGAATGTGCTAAAAAAATAAAAAAAGCTTTAAGCGCTTGAAACCGCTGATTTAGGGAAATGAACCTTCATGTATTTTTGAAGATTGAAGTAAGTTACTTCATCACCCTTTCCAACATTAAGAAGTTGTTGGAGTTGTTTATCAGGTAGGATCTTTCTACGATTAGCTTCATCTTGAAGTTTGTGTTCCTTAATGTATTGGGTTAAGTATTTAGTAACTTCAGTTCGAGCCATTTCGGTTCCTTCTGGCTTTCCAAGGAAACTGCACAATTCAACTGAAATTAAGGCAGGCTTGGCAAATCCACTTGGGGCTCTTTTAGGACGGTTTGGATCAAGATTTTTTCGTTTTTTGTTTTTTTTACTATTTTCTTTCATATGACGATGAACGGTCTTATGAAGTTTTTTAAGATCAGAAACAACTGATGATTGAAGCGTTTTTAATTCTTGAAGTCTAGTAGCAAGACTGAGAAATTCCAATTCAATACTTTCAATAGAGCTGATATCAGTTGTAGCTGTTACAGTTTGTTCTACAGCAACCGGTTCTACAGCAACCGGTTCTACAGCAACCGGTTCTACAGCAACCGGTTCTACAACAGTAGGTGTAACAGTTTTAGAATTAGTTTTTGTAGGAGTAGATTTCTTGACACGTTTTTGTTTAGTGGCAGAACCGGCAGAACCGGAGGCACTTGATGATTTTGAGTTTGAAGTTTTAGCTGGCATTTTATGGTAATAATAAGACTGTAAACTTTAAGTATTTTTTTTTAAATGCTTTTTAATAAATTTTTAATAACATATAATTAAAATAAGTTGAAATACAATTCAAATAAATTAATAATGTAAAATCGACAAGTTTATAAGGAACAATTTGCCTGGTTTTAAAATAAGCTTGATATTCATTTTCTAAATCGTCATAAGCTTTATTAATATCATTCATTAAATCATCAAAATCATCGATACTATCCATAGTGTGAATGAATATAAAAAAAATAAATACTATACTAATTTAAATATATGTGATAAAAATAGCCTAATAGTTCAATTGTTTTTTCTGATAATACTTCTAAATCCTCATCTGATGCACACTCAAAAGAATTACTTATAATTTCGCGTCCACCATTAGAAGGATAATTGCCCATTAATATATTAAAATCTTCTATAGTATTTCCACATTTGTCAATATCTTTATGATATTCTTTTATCCATGTCTTGTATAAATAGTGTTTCATTTCATTTAGAAAAATAATGATATCTTCATCATAATTTACATCATATTTTTTCAATTCGATAATATCTTTTTCACTAACAAAACTCTTCATTATGTTAATAATGAAGATTAAAATAAAAATCAATTTTTGGGAAATCTATGATGTCTTCTTTTTCTAAAAAGCTTAGTTTATTAAAGTAATTTAATACTTTCTAATTTTTGGTTAAATTTGGTCTCATCATATAATTCACTTATAGAAATTCCGTTTAGTTGTCGTTTAATAGCTTCAGAACATAACCAAGATACATCTATTATATCTATTAAAGGGTTATTCATAACATTTGAACTATGCGGTATGGTATTTGTTACAATTACTTTAGTGAATGCTGAAGCCTCAATTCGTTCTAATGCATTCCGCGAAAACAATCCATGACAACAGAAAAAATATATTTCTTTAGCTCCTTCTTCTTTTAATATTTTAGCAGCTGAACATGCTGTTCCAGCCGTATCTATAATATCATCTACCATGATAACAACTTTATCTTTAACAGATCCAATTAATTTCATTACGTTAACTTCATTATCTTTAACACGACTTTTAAAAATGCTTGCAATATCACATCCCAAATAACCAGCAATCCTATAATTATTTTTAATAGCACCTTCATCAGGCGAAACTACAATAATATCCTCTAAATTATGGTTAGGTAATATATAGTTTCGTATATACTTAAGAAAATATTGTTCTGAATAGAGATTATCTAATGGGCATTTATTAGAAAAAAAACCACTGATTTGTCCAGCATGTAAATCAAATACTATGATTTTACTAATATTCAATGATTCAAGACATGTTGCTATTATAGCAGCACTTATAGGAGCGCGACCATAATCTTTGCGGTCTTGTCGTTGATATCCATAATAAGGCATAATAACGATAACACTTTTAGAACTACCTCGTTTTAAAGCATCAATAATTATTAATAGCTCCATAATGCTATCATTTACAGATGTTTTATTATCAATATTTCTACATGTAGGTTGAATTATAACACAATCTTCCTGCCGTATACATTCATTAATAGTTACTTTTATTTCACCATCGGCAAACCTATCTATATCCAGTGAAGATAAAGATACACCTAAATGTTTTGCAATAAGAGTAGAAAAATCATTGTTTGTTGTTCCACTAAATAATTTCATTAATCAATAAAATATAATTAATCTCTAAGTAAATTATGTTTACACTAATAATGAATAAATTATACTCATAATAATATGCTATTTATATTCTGTGGTATAATAGAGTCCTTTACGTTTAATAAAACCATGTAAACATTCGTGAACTATAGTATAATTTATAGATTATTGATTCCATCTATTATCTTCATTCCATGTATTTAACCATATTGTTCTTCCATCGGTTTCTGCCCAATGACAATCTATATCATTATAAATAAAGTCTATATTATGTAGAATAGTAAAATAATGATTGTAATCTAATGTAAATTGTGTAGTGCGTAAAACTGATATAATAATATCATTAAATGTATGTTTATTATTTTTCAACCATTTAATAGCAAATATTTTAGATTTCCTTATATTATTACGAGTAAATTTGTACATATTGTTAAATAATAGTATATCTATAAATCAAATTTAATAATCAAAATAATAATATAAAGATATTTTATAGAGTATTAAATATGTCTAAAACCAATATTATTACACTTGAAGATTATAACAATAATTATAAAAAGTTTTTTTATTTAAATGATATTAAAAAAAGTCTTAAATTATATAAATTAGCAGATACTAAACTACTTAAACAAAAAAAGAAGATTTTGCAACAATTATTAGTTGATTATTTCGATAATTTAAATAAATATGATGTTAACAAAGTAATATTGCTCCAAAGGAAATTTAAAAAATATTTGAATTCTTCTAAAATTAAAACACAAGGTCCAGGAATAGTAGATAAAAGTAAATGTAGTAATCATGAGGATTTTTATACATTAGATAGTATTTATGATATAGAAGACACATATTTTTTTTCGTATGAAACCGAAGGATACATTTATTTTTTTGATATACGATCGTTTAATAAATTAATAAATAGTGATTGTAAAAATCCTTATACACGAGAAATAATTCCACAATATGCTGTAGATATGTTTAAAAAACGAAAAAAACAATTAAAAATGAATAAAATTATTATAAAAGATTTCGAAAAGTGTAAAATGAGCAAAGAACAATTATTTAATGCAGATGTTCTAAATATTTTTCAAAAAATAGATATGTTAAATATAGCAGCAGGAGGAACTCATACAAAATGGTTTGTCGATTTAAATTTATTACAACTTAAAATGTTATATAAAGTATTAGAAGATATTTGGAATTATAGGGCTGAGCTGACACCATATAAAAAAAATGAAATAGTACCAAGTAATAATATGTTTACTAAGTCAGTTAATGAAATATATTATATGAATAAAAAAAGAGAATTACAATATATACTATTACTTGAAATGGATAAATTAGTATCATCAGCATCTAATATCGAAGATAAGATGACCGGTGGGTATTTTATATTAACAGCTTTAGTTGAAATTTCACCTACATGTATGGAAGCCTTACCATGGTTGATTCAACATAATTAATTTTAGCTATTTATGTAGTTATTTTTTAAATGTTAAGAATTTATTAACATTTGACAAAATTGATTTAAAATTATAATTATATGATTAAATATAAATAAAAATGAGTCTCGTAAAAGGAAAGAATATTGATACTAACGCAATTACTTTTTCAGTGCCAAAAACATTGGATAATGGTGCTAAACTTGTATATGTTAATTATAATCAAGGTAGGTTTTCGGTTCAAACGCCATGGATGACTATGCCATGGAAGATGGGTGCTTATACTGATGGTGAATATCCTAAATATAGTATTGATCTATCTTTTAAAGGAATGGATGAAAATCCGGATCTTCAAACATTTTATGATAAGTTTAAGGCACTTGAACAAACGATTATTGATGGAGGACTTGAACATAGTGTAGCTTGGTTTAAGAAAAATATTAAATCCCGCGAAGGTGTATCAGAGAAGTTTGGACCAATCATTAAGGAATCACGAGATAAAGAAACTGGAGAACCTGATGGAAAATGGCCTGCGGTTATGAAACTTAAGGTTCCTTGTCGTGATGGTGTTTGGGATTGTAAGGTTTCTAATAAAGATGGAAAAGCATATAAGATTAATGATAGTGAAAATCCTGATAATTGCGAAGATATATTTGTGAAGAATACTCGTGTCCGGGCTATTATCACCTGTGTAGGTCTTTGGGTTGCATCAGGAAATTATATGTGTCAATGGAAACTTACAAAGGCAGAAGTAGATGTTCCAGAATCATTCTCAAATGAAGATTTCTTGGAAGATAGTGATGGCGAAGAAGAAGTCGAACATGAATTCGTAGAAGATAGTGATGGTGGTGAACCTGTGGTAGAAGATAGTAAAGCTAATAGTGTAGCTGAAGCTAATGGTGAAGCTAATGGTGTAGCTGAAGATGGCGCATCTGCTGAAGATGTTGATGGCGAAGAAGAACCTGAACCAGTAAAAAAAAAAAGTAGTTAAGAAAGTAGTTCGTCGTAAGAAAACTGTAAATAATGAATAATTATGAGTTAAATTTATATAGAATATTTAAATTATGAGATACCTAGTGATATATTATTTTGTTTTTGTTTTATAGCTTGATCTATTGGTGATGAACTAAATGGCATCCATTTTTGTAGTGTTGAACGAGTATTTTTTAAATTATATGCATTTTCAATTCCTAATTTATTTGCTTGTTTTCTTTTTAAAGCTGTTTCAACTTCTCTATTTGAAGCTCTTTTTTTAAATCCTAATTTATTAGACCCCCTAAATCTATCATTTATATTACTTTCAATTTGTCTCCTTCTATTATTTGATATTGGTCCGTTTTTAGATTCTCTACTTAACATATTATTTCTTAATATTTGTTTTTTGTCGGCTCTTTCTTGAAATACACCTTTTTTAGTCATATTTATAACATTATTTAGTTTTCTAACTTTACCTTTATTATTTCCTACAGCTTTTAATAGTCTTAATGTAGATTCATTTCGTTCATTTGATTTTTTTGTTTTTCCATACCATGTTTGTGCTTCTTTTAATTTATCACGATTTGAAAGAGCTTTAATAGCTTCATTACGTTTGACAGATGATAAACTATTAAATGCACCACTTTTTATAATTTTATTTGATTTTTCATATCTAGTTAGAGCACCTTTTTCTTTTTTAAGCTTTCCACTAGCATAATCTTTTTTTTGTTGTATAGCTTGATTTGCACTTATAATGCCTCTTTCTAAATCCATTTGTGTTATTTTGTTTGTTTTATCTAATGTTTTTTCTAATTTAGTTAAGTTATTATTTTTCCAAAATTTAGCTTTATTTAATTTACCCTTTTTTTCTACGGTTACATCAGACACATTAACGCCTTCTTGTGCTAAGGCAAGTTTTCGTTGGTCTATATTAGATTCTTTCTTTAATTTTTTAGATTTACTACCAAATAAATCTAAACCATTTAATTCTTTTTTTTCTTTATGTAATAGAGATTCACGTTTTTTAATTACTTCTGGATCTTTCATATGTTCTTTAAAACCGTCTTGTTGTATTTTTAGTTCTTGTTTTTTTAATATTTTTAGTTTGTCTTTTTCAGGTAATTCTAAAAATCCTTTAGTTTCAGTTTTAAATTTGTCTAATTGTTTGGCATGTTTTGCTTTAACATCGGGATCTTTTAAATAATCTATTTGTTGAGATGTATCTACTTTTCGTTTCATATTAATTTTATTAAAATCATCCATAACTTTACCACTTTTTTTTCGATCTTCAATATAATCTGTTATACATTTTATATTAGTTCGACCTTTACATTTGGTAGCTTTAGCATCTTTTGTTTGTTGTCTTCTTACTGCAGGATCAGCTGACATTTGTTTCATCTTTTTATCACTTGTAAATGTTTTCTTTTTATTAGATAAATTTTTAGCAGATTTATATACTTCCCGTCCCTTTTTCTGTATAGTTCTCTTAAATCTACTTAATCTTCTACCAAATGATGGTTTAATTTTAACTTTTTCATCCCTTTTTTTTATGTACTCTTTTATTATGGTTTCTTCTGGGGAAGAAAAACATCGGCTCATACTTTCATAAATAGTATGATTTTTTTCCAAATTACGACTTGTTGGACTTTGACTACGTCCTTTATTAATACATTTTGCATCTTTAGCTTGTTGAGGTATTTCTTCTGATAAATTTTTATATTTTATTGATAATGCTTTCATTTCTTTATCTAATTCTTTTGCTTTTTCACGGCGATCATCTTTATCTTTTTGTTTATCGGTTTCATCGTCTGAAGCATCTTTTAATTTAGAAAAATCAAAAATATCAAAAATTAGTTTTGAAAAATATTTTATATCATCTGGTATATCTTGTAAATCAGGCCATTTATCATCGCATGACATAGTTTCTACACATCTTTCATCTGGTTCTTTAGGGATACCCATTAAATCTTTGGTATTACAAAATGGTTTATAATAATGACATATTTGTTTAATAATTGGTAACATTTTAGCCTTTCTCTTATCTTGTAACATTTTTTTACTAATATTAGTTTTCGCACGTTCATCATTATATTTCCATTTTTGATAAGCACATTCTAATTTAGATTCCATTTGTTCTTCTTTCTCTAATCCTTCGTATTGACTATAATCTTCTTCTTGTTTATCCTGATATTTACATTTAGGATGTGTTACAGGTTTAAAGGGATTATCACAATCTTTTCCTCGCCAATCATCGCCCATACCTTGCATACTGGAACCTCCGGCACCCATGCCTTGCATACTGGAACCTCCGGCACCCATGCCTTGCATACTAGAACCTCCGGCACCCATGCCTAGCATACTGGAACCTCCGGTACCCATGCCTAGCATACTGGAACCTCCGGTACCCATGCCTAGCATACTGGAACCTCCGGTACCCATACCACCCATACCTTGATCCATCATAGGATTATAGCCTAAATCAACAGGACATTTATCTGCTTGTAATTGCATTGCGATTCCTTGAGATCCCATCATACCCATCATACTTTGTGTTTGAGATGAACTTCCCGCACCTTTAGTAAATTGTTTACTCATTACAAATATATTAGATAATTATATTTTAAAGATTGTTATATAATTATATTATATGAAAACGCAACAATTAACAAGGGTTGATAAAATATTCTGCGAACCTCTATATTTATTATCAAAAAAAAAAGTGTCTAATAAATATATGTTTGATGTTTGTGGATCAACAAAAAATGTGTACAAAATACAAATTTATACGACCAGTAATATGATATATTGTAATTGTCCCGATGCAAGGAGTTATGCTAAAAATTCAGGTGTTATATGTAAACATAGTTGTTTTATATTAATGAAGGTATTAAAAATACCTAAACAGGTAGATTATTTTAAAGTTTATATATTAAATACTGAACAAATGGAACATATTAACGATATGTTTAACTTATTAGAATTTGCCGAGAATGAGTTTATAAAAATGGATTATATTGATAAATATAATAACTTAAAAGATTCTAAAATTACACTTAAATCTGATACAGAGACATTATGTTCTATTTGTTATGATGAATTAGAAGAATTAGAAAATACAAAATTAAATAATCAATGTAATTGTTGTTCTAAAATATTTCACAATAATTGTTTAAATAAATGGTTGGGATTTGGTAATACTACCTGTCCATATTGTCGCACTACTATAAAAAGTAATAATAATAATTATAAATCATTAGAATAAAATATACTATTATTATAATGAATACAAAGAATATACAAACACTGATATTATTTATAATACTTGTTATAGTTTTATGTTGTAGTTACAATATAGAAAGATTTACAAATAAGAAAATGCAATTTAAACATTTATATTACCTTGCATATAGACATAGTATTGGGTTAGATCAAGTCATAAATCAATATATAAAAAAAAAAGATCATCATAAATATCCATTTAATCTAAAAAAATATTATTATTCAATATAAATTAAAAAATTATAATGTTATATTAAATGCCAATAAAATATAATCAAAAGGGGGGGTTTTCTTTTTTTGCTATATTAGCTCAAATTATAATTGAAATATTGATGAAAATATGGGAATTAGTTAAAGATATAATAAAGGTGTGTCCCAATGATGAGGCTAAAAGCTGGAAAGAATGCTATCCACAAAAATTAAAACACGCTGATCCGCGAAAATGGGAATGGGGATCATTATGGTATTATCTTAAATGGTGTGTTAAGACGGTAATATATATAATTATATTTTGTTTTGGGGGTCCAATTGTTATATTAATAGGTATTGCCTATTTATACAGTCAATTATTTACAAAATTAGGAGAAAGAACTGATGGAGTTGATCCAAATGAAATAAATAAAAATAATAGTAATAATAAATCTAATTCACAAGGTTAATTTCATCATATTTTGGAGGTACATCATTGTTAGATTCTTCTTCTTGTACTAAATTATTATTCATTGGATAGTATTCTATTCTATTAGTATTATAATAACATAAAAAATATTTAAGACCGACTGCACATGCAAAAGCACTAAGTAAACTAAATCCTAATATAAATATAGCTACCATTATGTATAAAAGATTATTATATTTTTAATATAAAATTGATTTAAAAATATATTTTAATTTTTATTTAAAAAATGAAACTTAGAAAAGTTCAATTAAGTTGTCCTGTATTCTGGGGATACAACAAATATATAGATATAGAAAAATATAATAATGTTGATGATATTTTAAAACAAGTATTAGACAGCTGTGAAGATTTTTTTAAAGAACACAATTTAATGGATATGTATGAGTATTTTAAAACAATAAAACCAGCATATCATATTCATGATTTAACATTAGAAATGATACACAATTCAAATCCTGATGATGTATTCTATATTTGTCGTCATGATAATTGTACCAATCATATTGATAAACTGTTTATTAATAGAAAATAATTAACCAAATACATTTTCATTGCAATAACTAATGTAAAGAAATCCATCTTCATCTTTATGTTCTTCATATATAGATGATATAGAGCTAGATGTTGGAGGAAGAATATTTTCATTTACAAATAAGAAGATACTTTCGATATTATCTAACTTAATTCTTTTTCTAACTATATAAATAACTTGACCCATAGTTAAGTCTCCTGGAATTAAAAATTTTGTTTTTTCAATCTCATCTAATTTGCATTTTTTTGATTTGTGTATGATAACAGGGAATCTATTAGGATATTTTTTTTGAATTTTTTCAGATTCAGTTTTACGAGTCTCAAAGTCATGCTTTGATTTAAATGGATTCGTCATATAACTATATTTGAGAAAATTATTTTAAGATTTAAATTTAATTATAATTAATATGTCAAGTATACAGAAGGACTTACTACTATGTTTTTTACTTGAAAATTACTGCAAAAATAATAACTATGATTTTGAAACATTATTTAATAAATTAAAGCATGAAAATCTAATAAATATAGATTATAATAACTTAGAATTTAAAAAACATATAGATAAACTTATTATGCCATCACAAAATAGTTTAGATGTCCAAAATGATAAAAGTAGAATTAATAATTATAATATTATAGAAAATATAGGAAATGGTAGTTTTGGTTCAGTATTCAAATGTATTAATAATATTGATTCTGGAATATATGCTTTAAAAATAGTTAAACTTAATGCTAATAAATTTGACAAAATTTTACGTGAAGTACAGTTAATGGCTTCATTTGAACATGAAAATATAATAAAATACTATTGTTCTTGGATAGACTATAATAATTTAGATTTAGTTGAAAATAGTGATAGCGAATATAGTACTAATGATAGTACTTACAACTCAATTATACCATTTAATTATTTGGATAATTATTATTTATTTATTCAAATGGAATTGTGTAAATATCCATTATCCCATTATTTAGATACACAAACATTTAATTATAATGAAAGATTAGTATTATTTCACCAAATCGTCAAAGGTCTAAATTATTTACATTCAAAAGATGTTATCCACCGTGATCTTAAACCATCTAATATATTATTTGATGCAAGTGGACATATCAAAATTAGTGATTTTGGTATGTCAATAAAACAATCTGCTAATGATAATTCTAACACTTATACTAAAGGGTCGGACTTATTTGGTACATATTTATACAGTGCGCCTGAGACAATAGAAAAAAATGAGTATTCTTGGTTTAGTGATATATATAGTTTAGGTATTATATTGTATGAATTATTAAATAATTTTTCAACTGTTATGGAGAAAAATATAGAAATTAATGAATTGAGAAATAACAGTAAATTTACTGACAACATATCAGAAACAGAAATACATTTCATATCTAAACTTATTTGTAAAACGCCTTCTAAAAGAATATCAACTGATGATATTTTATATATAAAAAAATTATTTAAAGAATAGTATTATTTAAAGAATACTATATGTTATTATTAACATAATATGGGATTAACAGAGCTATTTGATATAGTTTATTCAGATGAATCTATAAAGAGTGAATTAGATGAAATGGTAAATAATATAAAAATAGAGACATTTATGAATGCACCTGATGATATAAATAAACAATTTTTATTAGTGGTAAGTAAAAATGTAATATATAATAAATCATATAATAAATTGAAATTAGAATTCCATAATATAAATGAAAATAAGATTAATAATTCATTAATATCAAAAACATTAGAAAAATTACAATCTATAATTAATGAATCATTAGACTTATCTCATGAGTCTAATGATGATATATATAAAATTATTGATACTAACATTGCTGATGCTGATGCTGATGCTGATGCTGATGCTGATGCTGATGCTGATGCTGATGCTGATGCTGATGCTGATGCTGATGCTGATGCTGATGCTGATGCTGATGCTGATGCT
>Ga0115565_10000320_pt1 | contig 41435 bp, 43 predicted proteins | sample COGITO_mtgs_1105_FD_87199 | JGI IMG/M metagenome (GOLD analysis project Ga0115565, IMG submission 87199) | Pelagic marine microbial communities from North Sea - COGITO_mtgs_110530 | ecosystem: Environmental > Aquatic > Marine > Epipelagic | place: Germany:Helgoland, sampling site Kabeltonne... | reverse complement strand
TTCAAAATCAATAGTTTTCATATATTCTTCTTTATCTAGATCTACTAATTTATCTTTATGATACCAATCTAAATAATTTTTAAGATAACCTTCTCCTTCAAGATAATCGTAATAACCAAATGAATAACATCCATATAAAACACAATCTATATATCTTCCAGAATCATAACTCAATGTCACAAAAGTTGTTTTAGTTACTCTTGATTTTTCTCCATCAACTAAATCTTGATTTTGATTCTTAAATTTATGAGTACCCTCATAACATCTACCAGCAGCAATTAATCCTTTGAATTCTACTTTAACTCCAATTCTTTTTTTCTTCTTTTCCTCTATTTCTTCAAGATCTATTATTTTCATATACATTCCATCTATAAATTTATTAGATAACCAATATCCATAATCTTTTAGCTGTTTAATTGATTCATTATCATTAAACTTATTGTAATTAGATTTCTTTATTTTATTAACTTTAAAAAATGAAGTTATATTTTGACTGTCACTCTTATTTTTTTTTCTCTTATTTTTCGGATTTTCATAAATACTAACTAATTTATCATCATTTAGAATCCATGGTTTTCTACCTAGAGTCAGTCTTATACCTGCTTTCTTTGCTTCTTCAAAATAAACCCACTTTTTATAACTGGAATTACTGTGATTTAGTACAGATAGCCAAAATTTTTTTGGTTTATGAATTTTCTGATATGCTAGAGCCCAAACTAATTTAGCATAAGATAAAGCATGTGATTTACAAAAACTATATTTTCTCAAATTATTAAGAGATTCGCAAATATCATCTTTATTTTGAAAATGATCAATCATCTTTTTAAAATAATTAATCTTATTGTACTTATTTTTAGCAAAAGCTTTCCTTACTTGATCAGCTTCTCCATTTGTACAATTTGTTAGTCTCTGAATATAAGTAATAGCATCATCATCATAAATTATAAAATTAGTATATTCACCCAGAGCAGCTTTAGCTAATACATCTGTTTTACCATCTTTATTATCAGCTCCTGCAGCAGGTCTAACCAAAGCTAAGGCTAAAGCTACATCCTGAACATTTTTTGGTTTGATAACAGATAATATTTTTCTCATAGCAGGAGATTCAGAAAAAGTCAAACCTATATTATTACCCTTTTTAAATAATTCTACAATTTCTGGACAATTATCTGGATAATTTTCAATTGATTTTTTGGATACATCTAATAGAACAGCTAAACCTCTACTAGATAAAATATCTACTTTAAAAAATTTTTTTTCATCTACATCATCTTTATTATAAATAATTTGATTTTCAGTATTACTTTCTAATCTATCTTCATCAGGAATACCATCTTTATAATAAACTATTCCTCCACAATGTAATGAATAACATCTAAAAGTACCCATTAGTTCTTGTTTTCTTTTAATAATTTTATCTTTTTTATCTGGAAATAAATCTTCACTAATTTGATATTTTGAAATAAATTTATTGTAACCTGTATCTCTAATAGCTTGTCTTAAAGCTGATTTTTCTTGAAAATAAATATGATTAGATATTCTACCAATTTTATTAGGCCATCTTTGATTTAACCTTTCGAATACTAATTCTCTTTTATTATAAGGAAAATCCATATCAATGTCAGGCATTGTTTCTCTTTTAGCATTTAAAAATCTAGCAAATAATACACCCTCTTTTACTGGATCAATATTAGTAATACCTAAACAATAACATACTAATGAAGATCCACTTGAACCTCTAATAATATGTGGAATATCTTCTACAAGTTTTAATACTTTGACTACAAATAAAAGATGTTTATGAAATCTTTTAGCAATAATTAAACTAAGCTCATCTGTAAGTCTATCTAAATATTCTTGTTTCCTAGGACACTTTCTTTTGAACTTTCCAATTAACTTTACAGAAATTGGATGTGTTAAGGTTTCTATGCAGCTCATTTGATTTTTTAACTAATTTTTTCTTTAAAGGGGTTAATAATATTTTCTTTAACTAAAATATATATTATAAAATGGATAAAAATTTTATTATAAAAAAAATTATGATGAAATTAGTAATAATTGGAGCAATTAATTGGGGTTTAATTGGCTTGTTGGATTTCAATTTAGTTGAATATCTTAACAAAAACTTTTTAGGTGATAATAACACAGTTGTTAAAGTTATTTATCTATTAGTTGGTTTATCAGCTTTAGGAGTATATAATAGAGATTTATTCTTACCATTCTTAGGTAGAGCTGTATATCCTTGTACTAATTTAAAAGAAAAAATACCAAATCACAGTGATTCTAGAATTACTGTTAGAGTAAAACCTAATTCTAATGTTGTTTATTGGGCTGCTGAAAAAAATAATAATAATATTGATAATCCTTGGGATGCATATGAAAAATATGATAACTCAGGTGTTGTTAAATCTGACGCTAATGGTGATGCAGTTCTTAAATTCAAATTCCCTGCACAATATGCTGTTCCTAGAAAAGGTTTGTTACCACCTCATGTTCATTACAGAGTATGTGATGGTAATGGTATGATGACAAAAATAGAAACTGTTAACTTAAGAAAAGAATAAATAGATCAACCATAATATTAAAATAATATATTATAATTTGTATAATGAATCAAATTTTAGAAATTATAAAATCATCATGTATAAAAATATCTCATCTAATTAAAAACTCTAACTCTAATGAACTAGGATCTTTAATTGATGATTACAATTTATCAGGTGATGATGTTAAAAAATTAGATTTAATGGCTAATGAGATTTTGAAAAAAGATTTATCTAAATTATCAGTTATTAGTTGTTTAGGATCTGAAGAAGATGAAAATTTAGTATTCTTAAATAATTCAGGAGAATATATGGTTTGTTTTGATCCTTTAGACGGATCATCAAATATTGATGTAAACATAACTACTGGAACTATCTTTGCTATTTATAAATTTGACAATGGGGTAGTTAAAAATGGTAGAAATATTGTTGCTGCAGGATATTGTTTATATGGTGGATGTACACAATTAATAATTGCTGATGATGAAAAAGTAAAGATGTATCAATTAATTAATAATCAATTTAAATTAATAACAGATTATTTAAAAATTAGAAATATGGGAAGTATATATTCTATTAATGAAGCTAATAAATATATTTGGGATGATTACAGATATGAAAAATTAGTTGATAATTTAATTGAAAAAAATTATACTACTAGATGGGTCGGTAGTTTAGTTGCAGATGCTCATCGAACTATTATAAAAGGAGGATTTTTTTCATATCCCTCTAATAAAAGATATCCTGAAGGTAGAATTAGATTATTATATGAAGCTTATCCATTTGCTTACATATTTGAAAAAGCAAATGGTTATTCATCTAATGGTAAAATTAATATATTAGATGTTGATTTTCCCAGTAATATTCATCAAAAAACAACAATAATTTTATCTTCAAAATTTGAATTCGATATATTTAATACATTATAATTAATTACACATTATTAGGTGGTTCTAAAAGTAAAAATAATAATTATATTTAAAAGGTTATAATTTATTATGGTCAAGTCAATATTCAGAGAATTATGGAAAGGAATATAATAAACTACCAAATGAATTTAAAAAAAAACATAAAAACTAATATAGCAAGAATTAAAAAAGATTTCATAAAGACTGAACATATCAGTAAATATTCTGATAAAGCAATGCAATATTTATTAGTTAGAAAAGAAAAGTTTAACTTTATTTTTATAGATGATGGACATAGTTATGAAGTTGTTTACTCTGATTGTAAATATGCTAATAAATTGTTAAATGTTAATGAAATAGTAATACATGATGATGTTTTATATCATGGTGTTAAGGAAGCAATAAATCAATATTATGTTTTAGAAAATAGTGATTTTTATGAAAGAATTATAATAAATTTATTAAAAATGATGAAAAAATGTTTTTTATCAAAAAGAAAAGTTAAATCTTTTACAAGTTCAAGAACAATGTATGCTTTTATTAAAATTAAATAATTAACTTTTTGAAAATACTATTTTTTTAGTATCCCAATAATATGTATTTCCTAAATTACCCTTATGATAAATATCTAATGGATTTTTATAATTAGGATTTGGTTTTTTTAATAATCTAAATATTTCTAAGTTATAATCTATTGTATTATTTAAATTATTAAATTTTACTTCTATATTAATCATATCATTATTTACATTTTGATATTCTCTAGATTCAATATTTTCCAGATTTGGTAAATTGTACTCTGAATTATATTTGATAGATGATGGATTAAATGTTGATATAATATACATCATATTTTTAGATGATCTTAATACCGTTTTTATCTTTTCAAACTTTGAGATTTTTATTTTATAATATATCTTAAATTGTCTTTTTAGATCAATAATATAAGTATACGAAATAATAATTCGAATAATATCCATTGGAATATTTTTCATAATTTAATATTTATTAATAAAATAATTAAGAATATTAAATTAATTTAAATTTTGTGATCTTCCACTTTTCCATCCGCCTTGTTTCCCTAATTTTTTATTATCAATAATTATTCTTCTTTCTTGATTATCCTCATTACTCATTTTATTTTTTACACTATAATATAAATTTTTAGAAGTATTAAATTCTTTAATGGTCTGTTTATCTTGTGTTGTTCCATTTGAAATATAAACTACATGTGTTGCCCAATCTTCTATACCATCAAAAATATGTGTGGCATAAATTATACTTCCATTTCTCAATTTACATTCTTTATTTAAATAGCTAAAAAATCTATCTCTCACCACTACATCTAATTCATTGGTAAACTCGTCGATAAATAATAGTTTAAAAGGTTTTAATAATCCTAACATTATTTGAACTCTTTTTCTTTGACCATCGGAAACTTGGTGCATTCTCCATTCTAAATCTATTTGTAATAATTCTACTAATTCATTTCTTCTATCTATATATTCTTCTTGTAATTTTTTCATCATATCTGCAACCCTAATATCAGCCATATAAGAAGATTGACCCATAAAGTTCACATTTCTAACCCATCTATTTCCCAAATAAGCTATACCTTTAAATTGGTCCATTGGAGATGATGTTTCCATAACATTAAATTCAGAATAATCTCTGCACATATGAGTACCTGCCATAACTCTTATTAAAGTACTTTTACCAGCTCCATTTGGACCAATTAAAAGAACTTTTTCATTTTCATTAACATTTAAATTAATATTTTTTAAAATTAAATTATCAAAATATGAAAAATTTAATTTTTTTATTTGAACTAAATTCATATAATTTTAAAAATATAAAAAAAATTCAAAGAATTCACAGATCAATATAAATAATCCACATTTTGATATCCTGAATCATATAATTTATTATAGGCTCTTTTTGCTATTTTTTTACCGTTTGAAGTTATTGAGTATCATATTTATTTTCTGTAAATCTTTTACTTTTAATCCATTTATTATTATTAGTATGATCTAATCTTTCAGAATGTCTTATTAAAGTTATTAATTTATGAATATTTTTTTTTTGTAATTAATATATATATATATAAATGTCTAAATATAAGATTTTTTACGGAGGTGCATTATCAATATTAAAACCAGAACATGAAATATTTCTTGATAATATAGGAATTGATAAAAGTAATTCATTAAGTTCATCTAATAGATCTTTAATTTATTATAATGACAATATTATTGTAAAAATCTTCTTCCCTAGTACAAATATTGATGATGAATTATCAGCAATTAATTATATTAATGCAGAAGATATAGTGGTCAATGAGGTATTAGCATATAATCATAAACTTAATTTAATTATTTATCCTAAATACAATGAAATTCCAGATATATTTAATCTTAATTTAATAGAATTTATTGATTTTATCTTATCTATATTGAGAATATTAGATTTAATTCATCATCAAAATATTATACATCAAGATGTTTCTATTCATAATATTAAATTGAAAAAAGATAGAAAATATATTTTAATAGATACTGAAGGTTTAGTAAAATCTTCAGATATTGAAAAAAAACTATATGATGTAAAAATGTTTATTGATGAAAGTATTAAAGTACAATTTACTAAAAAAATAATAAAATTAAAAGAAGATGGTTTAATTGATACTGATCCAAAAATTATAATTTTAAATAGTCATATTATGATTCTTGAAATCATTATTAAGATAATTAATCAAGAATCAATAAAAGTAAAAAATGAGGAAATCACATTATTTGATTTTTATGAAATAATATTAAAACTATTATATGATTTCAAAGAACAATATCAAGTATCAAGTTCATATCAACCAATATTTGACAAATATATTATTGAATAAATTCATAAAGCAATAATTTATTTTTGAATATCTGGAACCCAATGAATTGTTCTTGATCCTAATTTTTCTTTTTTAACTTTATTACCTTTTGGATCAGTTTCCATAGAATAAATAAAAAAGAATCTATCTCCCATAGATGGATGTATTAGATCCTTGTAAGTTTTATTATTTTGTATTTTAAAAGCTCTTGATGCAATGTATTTTGAATTTTTATAAATTAATTTTAATTGTTTTTGATTTAATTTATTTATCTCGGTAAAAGGTGATATTTTAGATAGATATAATATGTCAGCTCTCATATAATTACCTACACCTGATAATATTTTTTGATCTAACAAAGCAGTACCAATTAACATATCATCTCTTTTTTTATTAAGTTTTTCAACAAAAATATTAAATTCATCTTTTCTATTTAAAACATCAGGCCCTAACTCTTCTAATTTCTTTTTTAAATTTTCTTTGGTACAAATTTTAAAAGTTCCAAAGTTTCGAACATCATTAAAATAATATTTAGACTTTGAAATTTTAAATTCTAAATTATTATGTTTATAATCTTCTTGATACCACCAACCTGACATACCTAAAGTATTCCATAAAGTAAGATCTGAATTTTTGAATTCCCACCAAATAAATTTACCTTTACAATCTATTTTTTTTATTTTTAGAGGTAATTCATTTTTTAATTTATTCCATCCTACTGGAGGTCCATGCTTTTTATATCTTCCTGATATTATACTTATATCAATTAAATTTTTATTTTTTATATTATAATTTAGCCAATTTACTAGGGATTTTACCTCTGGTCCTTCAGGCATTAATATAAGAAATAAAAAAAAATATCTTTTTTAATTAATTTCATACAAATTTTTTATTATTGTCATATATTTATTTTTCTCTATATCCTGATTATATTTTTTATTTACATCATTGTATGCATTTTTTTTTATATAATCATTACAAGATTCTTTAATTATTTTGTAAAAATTTATTCCATTTATAAAAAGAAATCCATTATAACCATGTTTTATTAAATATTCATTACTATTATTCACACGGGCATAGACTGGACACTGTAATTTCATAGCTTCTAAAATAGTCGATGACATTCCTTCTGATAAACTTGTATTAATTAAACCATCTGCTTGCTCAATTGCTGAAAATGTTGATACTTTATCTAAACCATTTATATGTCTGATCCAATAATAATTTAAATCATATGAATCCAAATTGTTTCCAATATAAACAAATATATAACCCAAATCATCATATAACTTTTTAAATTCATTTAAAAGAAATAATGGATCTTTTACTTTTCTAAGATTACCTACTAATAAAAATACTTTTGAATTAATATCTAAATCTAAATAATTTCTCAAATTAAAATTATTTGTTGGAAGAATATTATTAACAGATTGTGGAATAATTATAGAATTGATATTATTTTCCAATAAAAAATTTCTTTGATATTGATTAAAAACTATTATTTGTTTCGCTTGATTTAGTACTTTAATAATAATCTCTTTTTTTTCTTTTTCATAAAAATCACAATTTAAATCTGTACCTGTTATGATAATTATAAATTTATAATTTTTATCAATTAATTCTTTACCAACTTTATATGCATGTAATCCGATAATTAGATCTTTTGATGAAATATAATTATATTTCATATGATCTACATCAATTACCTTAGCATCAGAAAAATAACTAGCTATTCTATTGGCAGTAGCTATATTTCCAGAATAACTTACTTGTGGTGAAACAATGTATTTCATATTGTTATATTAATTATTATCCTTATCTTTAAATTAATAAATAAATTCGTATTTAATACTTGGATTTTGCTCTGATTATTCAACACAATATTCTTCATCTGTATAAGCTTGAAATTCATTACTATAAGCTTGAAATTCATTACCATAAGTTTGTTCTATAACTATATTTTCTCTTTCTTTCTTTTCTTTCTTTTCTTTATTATTAAAAGTTAGTATTTGCTTAGCTGACATTTTATTTACTTTATTGATTATTAAAAAATAATGTTATAAAATAATATTCAATTTTTTTAGACCTTATAACATATTCCATATTCGTACATGTCATCTGATTCATCAAATTCACCATCACTGTCAAAATTTCCTGTGAAGTATTCATTACCTTCTGGATTTTCATAATCATAATTGGAATCATCGTCTTCAGAATCAGATGAAAAATCATCTTCTTCAACATCATCTGTTTCTTCAGAATCAGATGATATATCACTTGAAGTATAAGCTCTATCATTCTTCATATTTTCTCTCTTCTTCATATCCTCTAGAATAAAGTTAAAAATGTGACCCATATTTTTCTTAACAGGATCAAGAACTTCTTCTTTAATTTTTTTTGTTTTTTTTGTTTTTTTAATAGGAGCGTGCAGTGGACCTGTATCGCTTCTATCAAAAATTGGTGTCATCGCCTCTTTATTAGAAAAGATAGGACTAACCGATGCAATTGTATAATCTACAGCTGCGATTTGGTTGTATGAGTTATTAGTTTCTTTCATTAAGATATTCATAATAAGTTATAAAATTTTATTATTTATTAGAGTACTACATCTTTTTATTTTTTCAATTTTTTATAAAGAAAAGATATTGCTCATTTTTAAAAACATATACCATCTGATCCCATAGATATATTTAAATAATATAAATGATCAGAAATACTTGTACATGATAAAGGAGCACATGAATTTGAACAATATTTATCTTCATTATTATTTGAATCATTACATTCTTGGTAATTACTGTTTTCTGGATTAAACCAAATTTCTTGAGAAACATGATGATAATTCAAATCATTTTGTGGAAGATGTGGTACCATATCATAATAATGTGTTACTCTTTTTGAATAAATTTTATATTTATTAAATTGATTCACAAATTCTTGATTTCCTACTCTGGGAGAACCAAATGTTGTCAAATAAATATTATATGGATAATCATTATATAATATATCAAAACTCATTACAGTTGCTAAAGCTGCACCTAATGAGTGTCCTGTAATAATTACATTATTAGTTTTATATTTTTGACTCAATTGATTCAAATTATTGTAAATGATATCTTTATTTTTTTCAAATAAATTATAAAAACCCTTTTCTACAGCAATATCATTTGAATAAGGATAAGTCTTTAAAAATCTAATGTCAGCTATCCAATTTTGAATATCATGAGATCCTCTAAAAGCAATAAATACTGAATTATAAAGACTATTGTAACCATATAGGATCAATTCTCCATTTTTTAAACTATATGATTCAAAATTATTAACACTGTCGCATGTTTGACAAGTAAATGTATCAGATCCTTCAACACAATATGCAGCTTGTGACATATTTAATGATAAACTAGTTAAAACTGGATCATACTGAAAAGAATAAATAAAATTAAATAAAAATAAAGATAATAATAAATAAAAAAGATTTCTCAACATTGTTTCTTTATTTAATATTAAGAATCTTTAAATAATATTGAAATATTTCAAAAATCCAAATGCTATAGTTATTAGAATAGATAATAATACAATATAGACAATTATCCTATGCTTAGAATTAAGAGGTCTTAATGCTTGATCAACTTGACCTAATGTTTCTGGATTATCAATTCTTTCTTCATAATTTTGATTATCAATTCTTTCTTCATAATTTTGATTATCATTTATTTCTTCATCATTTATTTCTTGATTTGTATCTACTGAATTTGACCTTGAATCTACATCTTTTAAAAAAGGACTTTCAATCGATTCATCTAATTTAGTATCATTAAATTTAACTTTTTTTTGGTAAGATTTAAAACTTGTATAATTTGACTCTGAACCATATAATCTCCAACCATTTTCTATAAAAGCACTCATAATTAAATAATTAAAGATTTATCCTTTAAATATCTATTTTGATCTTTTTTCACTTTTTTTATTTCATATAATTGATTTTATCCAAAATTTTTGTGATTCTAAATTATCTGAAAATGCAGGACATGGAATAATTTCCTTTCCAAATTCCAATAGTTTAATTTTTTTCCCATCATTAGTATTATTATCATAGTAACATATTATAGGTCCCAATGTATTAATATATTTGTTTAAATTCCACCAATCAATTACTAAGCCAGCTAGAATGTGTTGTAATTTTATTTTATTAGTATGATAATTATGATACTTATTGTAAAGTTTAACAGCTTGAGTACAACTTATTCCTTTAGAATTTGTCTTGGTTTTTATATAATTAATTAATATTAATAAATCCTTGATATTAAAATTATAATCAGTTGAAATAATAATTTCTAAACTTTCATATAAATCAGTAAAATTATTCATTCTATATTTATATGTATATTTTTGTAAAAAAGAATTTGTATGAAATTTATTAGGCTCGATTTTCATAATTTCTAAATATTTATTCGGATTCTCTTTATAAAGGCATAGACTACATTTATTATCAAATAAGTCTAATGAATAGTATTCTCCACATATACATTTGTTTACATCATCTATTTCTAATTGTGCCATATGTTAAGATTTTAACGCTTATATAATAATGATTATTATAAAAAAATCAAATTTTTTTAAGGTTTATTAACTCGATTTTATTTAAATTATATAATTTCAATTTTTGGTCTTGAAGGTTCTGATTTGAAATTATCTACTTCAATTTCTAATTCTAATAAATTTAATTTTTCTTTTAGAAAATCAAAATTAGATTCTAAAATGTTTTTTTCACTAAAATGTAATTCTTTGGAAATTTCTCTTATATTTGATCTTTTAAAATTATTTGAAATATAATTAGCAAATCTCATTGTATCACTAATTTTTTTAGAAAATAGTGTTTGAGGTAAATTATCTCTAAATAATTTCATATCTAATTTGTTTTCTTCGAAATCATAAATTTTATTAACAATATCAATTACCTCTTTCTGCCAAGGTTGATATCCATCTGATACTAAAATTTTAATTCTTTCCAAATTAGATTTTTTATTTTGAAGTTTTCTAATAGAATTTAACAAGTCTTCCATATAGTTAAATGATTCCACATACATATCATTCTCTTCCATATATTGTGGAAACCCTTGAATCATCAAAGGAACATCACTAAAATTATTCCATAAATGTTGTGTAACATGTGGAATGATTGGTGCTAAAAGTTTTAATTGTAATTCCATATATTTATAAATAATTACTTGATTGGCTTCATTACAATAATTCATATATTTATCTCTAACATTTTGTAATTCAAAAAATGCTTGAATGATACCTTCTCTAAATCTCATATTTTTAAAAGCATCTAATGTTTTATTAACAATAGAATTAATACTATAACTAAATACATTATCAAAGTAATTGAATTTTTTTCTAATTACTAATTTTTTTGTCAACATATTTTCATACCATTCAATTAAACCATGAATTTTAAGAACCATTGCATTAGCTTCTGATTCATTAAAGTTAGCATCATTGGTATCATCTCCTGCAATACCTAAAACTAATCTGGTTACATCTGCAGAATATTTATTTATAGAATCTTCAAGAGTCAAAAAATTACCCGTTGATTTTGACATTTTATCACCATTTAATTGTAAATGTCCATTAACAAAATATGATTTAGGAACTTTATTAGCACCTAATATTTCATTATGATTGTAAAGAGACATTGTTAAATGATTATTAATTAAATCTTTTCCAGATACTCTCAAATCTACAGGATACCAATACATATATTCATGTTTTAGATTCATAATTTTTGTTGAATCTACGTAATAATTTTCTATAATTTTTTTATTATCCATAAAAATAGAATCCCATACTGAATCATTTAACATACTAGCTCTAATATTATAAGGTCCTAATTCACTACCATCTAAATTTCCTTGAAGCAAATAAGATATAGTATAGTAAGCCATATAAATTGTAGAATCTGACAATGAATCTATCAATAGTGTTTCATCATTAGGCATCTTTGTACCTAAACCATAAGTTCTAGAACATGGCCATTCATTTAACCATTCAACTGCTTCTAAAATATTATTTTTCACATTTGATGAATATGTTTCTAAATTTTCTGTCAATATCTTGGTATTATTTTTCCATCTATGATCACCATAATTTAAAAACCATTGATCAGTTAATTTTACTATACATTTATCATCTGATCTAGAAATAACTGTTTCATCTGGTAAATTTAAAATAAATGCCTGGTTTGAATCAACTAATTCTTTTTTAATTATATCTTTAGCTTCAATTACTGACTTTCCTGAATGAACTCCTGACAATAATTTACCTGAATAAAATCCTTTTGTATAAACAATATCATGTGCTTTTTCTAATTTAGATTTATCTGATATAGATACAATTTTTAGATCTTGACAAATTTTTTCAGCCATCAGATTTCCATAGTTTTCAACTTCAATAAATGATATAATTTCGGGTACCCATTCTTCTTCAATATTATATTCTTTATTTTTATGAATAGTTTTAAATGCAATATAATCATGAGGAGAATCAGAAGGAACACTAGTAACTATTCCAGTTCCTTTCTCTTCTTTAATAAATGGAAATGGTAAACCATAAATATTTGAATAAGATGTTAAAGGAGAATTAACTGGAATACCTATTAAAGCTGATCCCTTAATATCTATAATATAATCTAATTTAAATCCTTGATTGTTTAGATTCAAAGCTGAAAACTTGGAACAAATTATTATTTCTGTTTGACCAAAATAATACATACCATAAGTAATGTTTGGATCTATCCAATAATTTGTTTGACCATACATTGTTTCTGGTCTCAAAGTTGCTGCTGCTAAGAAAACATCTTCTTGATAAGAATCAAAAATATTAGTCTTTTCTTTATTAACTATCATTTTAATAATTGTATATTCTTGTGGTTGAACACCCTCTCCTGTTTTTCTATCGTGATCAGCACATGGTCCATTATCTTTCAAAGAATAAATTACATATCTTTTACCAAATTTTAATTTATTATTTTTTAACAATTTTTTAAATTGCCATTAAATGAATGAATCATAATATGGATTTTCGTCAGTGGTAATAAATGATCTTCTCCAATCAACCATTAATCCAAATTTTTTCAAATCATTTATAGCTTGTTCTGGAAAATATTTAAACCAAAATTTAGGATCTCTAAACTTGGGAATTAAAGTTTCTGATATACCCATACTTGCAAGAATATTCCATTGATATTTATTATTACCTTGTTTCAATTCCAATTTTTTACTTTTATTATTACTATCTTGTCTATCTACAGGAAATTTTGGAGGTAAACCAAAAGTTTCAATTTCATGTTTTAGTTTATCTGCACAAGCTGCAATTGGCATACCTGTACAATGAAAAGAAAATGGAAACAATACATTCTTACCTAACATTTTTTGGAATCTTGCTGTAAATTCTGCTTTTGTAATTGAAAATGCATGACCCAAATGTAATTTCCCATTCATATAAGGATATGGAAAAGTAATAAAATATTTCTCTCTATCATAATTTACCTCCGGGTTGATAGGAATATTTTCTTCCCAATATTCCTTTACTGATTTTTCTATTGACCTAAGTTTATTTAGTTTATCGTTCGATTTAACTGTTAAATCCATTTTATCTTAAGTTTCTAACAATTTATATTATTGTTTATTTATATTATTTCAATTTTTAAACTCTTGATTCCATCTTAAAGTTAAATGAAAAATTTCTTGTTCATAATTTATTGGTTTATTATGTGAACCTTTAACTTTAATTGGAAAGTCATATTGGTTATTATATTTAAATGATTCTATATCTAAATTACCCTTGCTTAAATCAATATTTTCTTCTTCAGCTATTTCTAAAAATTTATTATAAGTTAATTCTATTACATCATTATAGGTTTCTGCTTCAGTATAAAACTTATTATATCTTGATATTAAAGCAGAATTACAGTCGAATAAGAATCGAAATCTTATTTTTCGTATTTTATTTGACATTATAAAAATTAATAAATAATTCTTTAAATGAAAAAAATTATTTAAAAGAGAAACATAGTTTGATATTATAATAAAATGAATATAAATGTATATTGTTTGATAGGTGTGGAATTTAATATGGCACAAGTACCTGGAAATATTCATATATTAGGCGTATTTACAGATGAATATACTGCTTTAAAAGCTAGAGAAAAAAAATTTGCTCACATTAGTTTTGTCGATATTGTAGAAACAACGTTAGACAAAATTAATGAAAATGTAGAAGAAAGATGTTTAAATGTAGCTTAAAATAAATATCTAATATTAAATAATAATGTTTGATACTAGAGATTTAATTATAATTTTTTTAACAACTGTAATATTTTTATTATTAGTTAATGAAAATCAACAAAGAGAACCTTTTAAAAATAATAAAAAAAAATTAAAATATTCAAGTATATATTAAAAATTGAAATTTTTTTAAATACTTAACACCTTTTAACCCATTCTCTTATGATGAAAATTAACAAAGTAAAATTGTCCAAATTTATGTCTCTTGTTTTGAGACATAAGGCCAAAGAGTTTGGTCTGAATATCAGCTCACATGGTCTAGTAGGTGTTGCCGAATTATTAGAGGTATTGAAGAAACAAAAAGGGTTCGAATCAGTAACTATCCTTGATATCCATCATGTGGTGATTCACTGTAATAAACAGAGGTTTAAACTTAAAGAGATTGATAATAATCTCTTCATTTCTGCTAACCAAGGCCACACTATTGAGTCAGTTACTGCTGAGAGAAAAGAGGTTACAGATTCATCTGAAATCCCTATTTGCATTCACGGTACAAACATAATGGCCATACAACAGATTCATAAATCGGGTGGATTGTCTAGGATGGACAGGAATGACATTCATATGGCATCAGCACTTCCCGAGACAGGATATGTCATCTCTGGAATGAGAAAATCTGCAAATGTGGTTATCTGGATCGATGTGGAAAAGGCAATGGATGAAGGCATCCAATTTTTCATTTCCAACAACGGAGTTATCCTCTCACCTGGTAATGAACATGGCTTCATACCTTCATCGTGCTTCATGAAGATTAGCTACAGGTAAAATAAACATTTAAAAAAAAAAATAGTTATTTTATTTATTATGGAAAGTAATATAAAATACATCAATTCATTATCGTTATTTGGAATCGCATGTAGTTTGGCGACTATGATTTATTTATATAAAACTGATTTTTCTAATAAACATACTGATCGTAAAGAATCAGAGATAAAAAGTAAAGAATCAGAAATACAAATAAGAGAAGAAAATATAGAAAAAACATTAAATAATTTGAAAGTAAGAGAAGAAGTAATTATAAATATGGAAAATTCGTTTTCCAAAAATAATGATCAACTTACTTTATTAATATCATCAATGAATAATTTTGCTATGGCTAGTGACAAAATAGTTAAAAAATATGATGATAATTTTTGTATTGTTAATAATTAATGATGATAATTTTTTTTAATTCTTTTTTTGAATTTTCAACTAATATCGTAAATGTATTTGTTGAAATTATTAGTATAGTATACAAAATAATAATAATTTCAATGTTTTAAGGCCCGCCTGGGAATTGAACCCAGATCCTTGGGGTCGTAGTCCAAGATGCTATCCATTACACCAACAGGCCATATAGATTTTTTAAAAATAAAGCAATAATTGATTAACATAAAAAAGCAATAAATTTGTTTTAATGAGCAAAAATATATTATGGCTGGTTTTATAACTTTTAATTTTTTGTTTGAAATAGTTGCCTGGTTTACAAATATATAAATTAATATATTTTTAAATCAATTATCTTTATATATATATATAAATAAAAAATATTTATATAATATATTAAATGAATTTTCTCAGTCAACTAATAATATTTATTAATATTATATTTTTTATTGCTCAAGCAAATAATCATAATTTATTAATTCAATCTGTTTTTTGTCCTTATTATATTTTGGAATCTGGACAATATTCAAGAATGATTACTCATGCATTCAGTCATGGAAGTTTAACACATTTTGGTATAAATATGTTAGTTTTTGCCCAATTAACTAATAATGTATATTTTCCTTACATTAATTTAATTAAATTTTTCTTTCATTTCTTTTTTATCTATAATAGTTTATTCATGTCTATATCATATATTTTAGCTACTTATTTTAATTATTATGAATTATTTGTTTCAAGATCAGTTGGTTTTTCAGGAGTATTATTTTGTTTAAAATATTTATTAAATATGGTTGATGGTAATGCAATTGTTAATTATAATGGAATAAATGTAACCAGAAAATATTTGGTATTTTTTGAATTAATTTTCATTAGTATTATGGTACCAAATGCTTCTTTTGCAGGACATTTATTTGGTATTTTAACAGGTATGATTATGTTTCAGTTAGGACTAGCTTAAAATATAGATTACAACTAGTTTAAAGATTAAATGTACCTTTAATATCATAATAAACTTCTTTCGGTTTCTTACCTTCTGTATTAATTATTACATCATAAATATCATTTCTTATTTTTATATAATGTTTTTTTCTATCATCTATTCCCATCATAAGAAAAATCATTTTTGCAAAATCTTTTAAATCTCTTTCGGAACCAAAATTCCATTTTACTTTTTTAAGTTCCTTGATAAAATCTCTAATATTTATTATATCAATAGCTTCATCAACATCATCTGTTACTTCAAACCATTCTGCAAATTGTTCATAAATAAAATTTTTTCTTGGTTCTGTTTTTCTTCTTCTAATTAGATTTCTTGTTAAATCTTTAAAACCTGCGTAGATCAATACTTTTTTAGTATTTTTGGGAAGATAATTAAGAATTGTAATATCAACATCATCAAAGATTACATTATCATGACCTCTTGAATCATTTTTCATCATTTTTCTGACTTCTTTATAATGTTCCTTATCCAATTCTTCTTGATCATAATAATCATTTTTTAACTTACTGTAAGTTTTAGTATAAGCTTTATCCCAGTAATTATCAACATGTATCTTCTTATATTTTTTAGGAAATACATTAGTTATTGATGTTTTACCTGAGCTAGAAGTTCCAGTAATTAAAAGTCTCATTATAATTTACAAATCTATAATAAAAATATTTTAATTGTTAAAATTAAACCCAATTAAAATATTTTGATTTAGTTTATGTGCCTACCAGGAATCGAACCTGGGTCCCAAGAGTCGAAATCTTAGATGCTATCCATTACACCATAGGCACTCTATATTTACAATATATAATAAAACTTTATATATTATTTTTATACATATTATTTTATATTACTATGAAATCATCATAATTATTATATGATTTTATTATGGGAATATAATAATAGACTCCTTGAACTAAATGATAATTATTTGTATTTTTTATTTTTATATATTCTGCTAATTTCATGTTATTATTTATACCTAAATATTTAGGAATTGTTGGATCTAAAATATATCTAATATCTTTATTTAAATTTTTATAAACATATTTCTGATATTTATTTATAATATCATTTAAGCTAACATTTGAAAAATTATTAGGATTAACAAACATATAATGATGTAAAGGAAAATTTATATCATTCTCGGATAAAAAAATATTGGCTTCAGAAGCCTTAGATTTATATTCTATCATTAAAATAAAAACTTAATCATTGCTTTAACTTATTTCTTTTCAAAAAACATGTAAAGATGTCAACATTACCCCAGACAGGAATCCAAGCTTGATACACATTTTCTATATTTTCAATAATCAAATTATTTTTAGTCATATTATTAATAAAGTTTTCTAAAACGATATGTTCACCAAAATCAATATCAAACAATATTTTTTTCATTTTAGGTTTAATCACTTCTTTAAAATAATTTGTTCTATTATCTAATGTTGTTGATACTATAATAGCTCCATTATCACTCAGTAAATTATCACAAACATATTCCATCATTTCATGAATACCTGGAATTACAGAATAAGAATTAGAAAAATAAATATAATCAAATTTATCTTCTTTTTTATAATCATAAATATTTACACATTCGACAGTGATAAAATCATCTAAATTTTTTTCTTTTATAATTTTTTTTGCAATATTAATTGATGTAACATCTATATCGAGTCCAATAATTTTAATATTTTTATTGACAAGAATATCTGAATTTTGTATTAAAGCATATGCGTTACCAATACCAATATCTAAAACTATGCTATTTTCAGGTATTTTTTTTAAGAATTTTTTATACAAAATACTTGTATATTTACTGACCAGCATATTATAAAGATAAAATTTAATGTAGGTAAATATCCTGGAAATAAAAGATATTGAATATAAATTTAGTAATAATGTATTATAATTTTTTGTTAAGGTATTAATCATGTTTTAATAATTTAACAAACAATCAATTTTTTAAATGTGTTAGAAAATCAATTTTTAAACATCTTCAAAACAAACAGCTGATGTTTCTCCTCCAGAATAGACATATTTTAAAAAGTAATAAATACCAACAGTAATTAATGCATTTTCAATATCTTCAGTAACTGTATAAGCTCCTGCAAAAAGTAATGCGATTTGAACTGGCATTGATTGAACTAAATCTCTTTGTTTTTTTCCAGTTTTAATACCTAAATCTTGGGCTAAAACTTGAACAATTCCATAAGCAGCTAAAATCATAATTATTTTTTTAGCTTTTGGTGTTTCTAACATTGTTAACATATATTAAAAGTTTAGATATTATTTATTACATTCTTGTTCACATATAAATTTTAATTGTTTATTATATGGATCTATATTTTGACATGCATCAGTAGAACAAATATCAGATCTTATTGTTCCATTGGGATCAGGATGAACTTTTTCTCTATTTTCACCTCTTCTTACATTTTCTAATTCTTCTTGTATAGGTGCTTGGTTACCACCTTTATCAAAACCTTTAATTGTTTTACTAGTTTCATAAGAACATGGTTTTTTATTATTAGAAACTAAGTTTATTATTTTTTTTTTATTGATTGCTGATAAAACAATACCAGCTAAAATTATTAAACTAAATATTATTACAATTATTTTTACTTCCATTATAATAATATAAATTTATATTATTTTTTTTACTTATGGAAATTTTTTCTAATTCTTATTTATTATGTCTTTAAAAAACATAGATTCTTTAAAATCAATTTTATCTAGAACTATTCAAACATTTATTAGAGATAAAACTAATCCTAAAGATGTTCATGAACAATTTTTAACAATGGATTATAATAGTTATAATAGTTATAGCGTAAAAAGATTCTTAGACTCAAATGATATTAGTGATTTAGAATTAAAAAAAATTGCTTCTAAATTTATTTCAGAAGAATATTTTAAAACTATTAATTCTTTAGAAACATTTGCTATCTTTTGTTATGATATTTTATCATATTCTTTAACTGATTATAGTGTAAAAGCAAATGAATTATATACAGACTTGGAACCTGATGAATTAAAAAATAAAATAAAAGTTTTTTTAAAAGGAGGTAATGTGTTGAATGCAGTTTTTTTTAAAAACGTACGACATTTACCTGTTTATTTGAGGAATAAAATAATAGATGAATATTCAAAATATTTTAATCCATCTGATTTTGATTTTGAAATTATAGTATCTCATAAACTTTCTAAAAAAGAAGAGTTTAATAATGATCTATATGATAAAGTTTACTCTGACTTATGTCATTTATCATATTTTATTTTAAATGATATTAGAGAATATTTTATTAGACATGAGTTAGATATTTTTGATTATCCAAAATATAATGAATCTTTAAAAAAAAATTTATTGAATAAATTAAAAGATACAATTAATCAATCAGATTATTGTAAAGATAAAAAATTATATTTATGTAAATTAGTTCACGATAATTTATATATTGAAGAACCATGTATTAATGATGTTAGATTTGATTATGAAAATCAATATGATCATGTTGTACAATCTTCAATTAATGTCGATGGTTCTAAAGGCAATAAAGTTAGTGCACCTAGGAAATTCAATAGAATATATACTGATAAAATAAATAATTATTACATATCAATGAATAATTCATTAGATTTTATTCATGGATCAAAAAGAGCTAAATTTTTTTTAGCAAGATTAAAATCTTTATTTAATTTTTATTTTATGGAAAATCTTGAGTGGCAACGAAAATATAGATGTTGTAATTTTAAAAAAATTGGAGGTGAATTAATTGATATTGTTATAAACCATAAAGATTCTACAGATATTCATAGAGTTGAGGATTTACAAGAATTAAAAATTAAAGATAAAACATTTTTAACTATGAATGAAAAAATGTTAATTGATGAATTACATGATATATTATTTATTAATTTTACATTACCTTGGAATCAAAGTAAATCCGATAAGAGATTAAAAAGATATTTTGGTTTCATGATTATTTTTTTTATCAATAAATATTCATCAAATGAAGATATATTAGATTATGTTAGAAATAATATTAATAATATTCTTATTACTTTTGATAAAATATTAATATCAGAATCTCCATATGATTTTACAGATTATAATATTGAAGAATTAGGAAGACTTTCAGATTTAGGAATTCCTAATTCTGATTTGGCTATTATATTTGATACTTATCGTAATTTACCTGAATTATTTAGAAAAATAAGTGAAGAACTAGGTAAAATAGCTGATAAGGATTTATTTACAAAAAAAAGAACAAAAGACTTTATAAGTATAAATTTAAAAGAATTTATTGAATCTTGGAAACAAAATTATATTTTTGTGTTAAAGATTATTGAATCTGTAAAATTAGGCCCAGATCCTATTAGAGATACAGCTGTTAAATTTAAAAGAAATAAATATTTAATTAATTATAAATCAGAAGTTTTAAATTATTCTCAATCAGGAGGTTTTAATTCATGTAATGCAAATAATAAAAATTATGTTTTACCCACAATATTAAAGTATTTTAATAAGTTTACCAATACTAAGATTACTGATTCATCTACAGATTTATTCAAATCATTATGTCAAGAAATATTTCAAAGAATAAAAGATCCAGGAACATATCAAAGTATGGTTAAATATGGTGATGATCCTGTTCCAGTAGTATTTGAAATTAATTATACTGTATCTATTACTTTTTTTGTCTTTTTAAGTTTTATAGTTGAATATTTCCTATTTATAATTGTTTATCAGAAAATAAATATAATAAATCCAAATACAATCACATTTAATTATAATACATTAAATGAAAAAAGAAATAATTATAACAATATTTGGAAAAACAGTACAATTGCTACAAACCCTTTAAATAATCAAAATTTGACTGAAAAAATGTATCGTAAAAATTTAGAAGATATGTCAATAAATCAATTATTGAGTGAATTTTGTTTAGATCTAGATAGATTGTTTTATAGATTTATGGTTACCATAATTTTTAATTTGAAGATTAAAACCAGTAAAAAAATAAAAGAATTAAAAAAATACATTTTCCCTGATAATTTAAAAAGAAAAAATGAAACTACTGAAAGTAAGTATGAAAATATTTATCCTGACTGGAAAGATAAAATAAAAGCATTTACAGGTATTTCTGATTTAGAATTAAATAATATTATAAAAAAATCTTTAGAACATATTGCTGATCATACTTCTAAAATTGATAATGAGTACACCCCAGATGCAACAGGTTTTTTCTCTTGGATGTATTTATTACCTGAAAAAAGAAGAAGAGAAAGAAATGATCAAAATACAGCTTTAAAATTTGGAAGTTGTATCACTAATACTTATTTAGAAATTTATCTTTTAATTAGAATTAACGAAGATCCATCAAATGTGGGTGTTGGATTAGAATCTCAAAATAATACTCGTCATAATTATTGGATTAATACACAAAATGAATTACAAAGTCAAAGTCCAGGTTTCAATAATCATATTTCACATTGGTTCACTATTTGGAAAGATAGTCCTGCTAATATAACATTATTTAGAGAAGCACCAGGATTTCAGGTTCATCATTTATCTAAAAATGCAGTTACTGATACATTTTTAACAACTTTAAACATAAAAAATAAAAATCAGAAAAAAATGATCCAATCTTTAATTTTACCTATTTTTGATAGTTACAGTGAATATTGTAGACAAAATCCTACATTAAATAATAAATTAATAGTAATTAATGATTTAGTTAGTGATTTTATCAAAGAACTAAACATTGCTTACCCTTGATTTTAAAAATAAAGTAGCTTCTTCTGTAAATTTTTTTATTGATTCTTGTATAAAATTATTTATTCTTTCTTCATTATCAGAATTATAACTAAGATAATATTTATTCTTAATTTTAATTGGTTTTTTTATATCCTTCATTTCATTTTCTACAAGATCTACTTCTAGAAAATTTAAATTCAACCTATTATCAAAATCTAAGTCTTGTCTTGAAATTTTAATAATATCACCAATTTGATATTTTTCTAATAATCCTTCAGGTATTTCATATTTAATATTTTTTTTCTCAAATATACCTGATGCAAATAGAATTTTTGTTCCAGTCTTTATATATGGATTGTGTTCAAATTTAAGATTATTATCTATCTTTTCTTGGAACAAATTAGTTATTTCTTCCTTCTTTTTATCATAATTTTTTTGTTCTTTTGGGTCAGTAGTTGATAAACTTAAAGATAATAAAAAATCCTTGTCTAATTCACATATACTTAAATTATTACTATTTTCTTGATCTAATACCTTTAGAAATATATGTAATCCTGAAGTGCATCTGGCTTTATTATTTAAAAGTAATTTTTTAAGTGAATAAATTAGTCTTTCTAATTCAATATCTTTATAACCATGCTTTTTAGCTAAAGTTTTAATTTTATCAATTAAATAAGAATTAACCTTTTTCCAAGTAACTTTATTCGGTATTTTAATTATTTCTTGTAAATCTTCTATTTTTAAATCTTCATCTATTGGTAAATATTTTCTAATATAAGCTTGTCTTTGTTCACAATTATTAAACTTGAAAGTTTCTATTTTTTTATAGAAATCATTAATACTTATATTATTGGGTTTATTTTCATTGAATTGATTTACCCAATCTTGAATCAATTCTTTTCTTGCTCTCAATAATTTAATAAAACTAATATCTTTCCAAATATTGATTTTAAATCCATTTTTAGAAATATATTTATCTGAATTTGATATACCTGTTGATACTCCACCATTAATATGATTACTATTTATTTGATCATTACCATTTATAAATTGATAATATTCTTTTTCTAAACCTTTTGATTGATAAAAAATATCGGATGAAATGTATTTTGTTGATTTGCTTGGTTGATTACCCATTAGTTTTTTTTATCTAGGTATTTATATATCCCATTCTATTTATTTATTTCAATTTTTTTAATAAGCACTTTAAGAAATAATAAATTTATTTTATATTATGATATCAAAAAAAGTTGCTATTATTACTGGTTCTAGCAGAGGAATAGGGAGAGCTATCGCTTTAGGTTTAGCCAAACAAAATTACAATATTGTTGTAGCTTCAAAATCTGTATATGATACTAAAGAATTACCTGGTACAATTTATTCAGTAGCTGAAGAAGTAGAAAAACTAGGAGTTAGAGCTCTACCTTTAGTACTGGATGTTAGACAAGAATCAGATATGGAAAACATTGTTAAACAAACTATTAATAGATTTGGCAGAATAGATGTATTAGTAAATAATGCCGGAGCTTTGTGGTGGAAGAGTATTGAAGAAACCACAATAAAAAAATATGATTTGATTAATGCTATTAATTCTAGAGCTTCATTTTATTTATCTAAATTATGTATCCCTGAAATGGAAAAAAATGATGGAGGTCATATTATAATGCAATCTCCACCTTTAACTTTGGGTAGTTCATTGGCATTCCCTCTTTCACATTTTAAAGGTAAAACTGGCTATATGATTAGTAAACTTGGCATGACTATGACAGCTTTAGGTATTGCAGAAGAATATAAAGGTAAGAAAATTGCAGCCAATACATTATGGCCAATGACACCTATTGAAAGTTATGCTTTGAAAAATCATAAATTAGGTACTCCTGAACATTGGAGAAAAGAAGATATTTTAGTTGATTCTGTTAAAAGCATTATTCAAGAAGATCCTGTATCTTTTTCAGGTAATCAACTAATTGATGAATTGTATTTGAAATCAAAAGGTGTTACTGATTTCACAAAATATCAATGTGTTCCCGGATCTGAACCTCCTAAACTTGATAATATTCAACATATGTGGGAGCTGTAAGTAAAATCTAATATAAAGAGATAGTAATTAAATATACAAAATGAAATTATTTAATATGCTATTTCTTCAAAGCTTATTCTTTAGCTTTTTTTGTGGATTTTCAACTGCTATTTACACTGATACAGCAGTATTAGATCAGGTTAAAGAATTACCCGGATTAAATTATGATATTGGATTTAATCAATTTTCAGGATATTTAAATTTGACTAATTCTACCAAACATATTCATTATTGGTTTGTAGAATCTGAAGAAAATTCTGAATCAGCACCTGTTGTATTTTGGACAAATGGAGGACCTGGATGTTCTGGATTGATTGGGTTTATGACAGAACAAGGACCTTTTAGACCGATGGAAGATGGTACCCTTAAACCTAATGAATGGGCATGGAATAAGATTGCTAATATGGTATTTTTAGAGCAACCTACTGGAGTTGGATTTTCTTATTCTGATGATAGTTCAGAATATAATATTGGAGATGATCAAGCAGCTAAAGATAATCTTCAAATTATTAAAAGCTTTTTTGATGTATTTCCACATCTTAAAACTAATCCTGTTTATATCACATCTGAAAGTTATGGAGGTCATTATATGCCCGAATTATCCTTAGAAATAATCAATTATAATAAACAAGTTGATCCATCAAATAGAATTAATTTTGCAGGTATGGCTGTTGGTAATCCATATGTAGATTATTATTCGGGTTCAGGAGCTCAAATGGAAACTTATAATAATTTCAATTTGTTACCAAAACCATTGTGGGATAAATATATTGATGAAGATTGTACAGATCCTAAAAAAATGTTGGATGATTCTGTTTGTACAACTTATTTTGTTAGATTCTCTGAAATTATTGGTAATCTAAATCCATATGCTTTAGAATTCCCAGTATGTGTTCAAGCTCAACAAGCAACATTTTCTGATTATTTGAAAGATGCATTCGATTCCCAAAAGGGTAGCAATCCTTTTTCTTATTTGCATAAATCAATTCCTAATTTAGATGAATATCAACCGTGTACTGACAATTATGCGAATACATATTTGAATAGAATGGATGTTAAAGAAACTCTTAATGTTAAAAGCGATATTAAATGGGAAGAATGTTCTAGAACTACCAAATATCATATGTTAGATAAACTTAGATCTACTATTCATTATTATAAAGAAATATTGGAAGATAAATCAGTACCTAATTTTAAAATGATGGTTTATTCAGGAGATGTAGATGGAGTATGTGGAACTGTTTATACCCAAAATTGGATTTTTGACCTTGGTTTCAATTATGAAAAAAAAAATTTCTGGAAAGATTGGATAGTTGACGGTATGACATCCGGATATATTACTAAATTCAAAACTCCTAATTCTAATAAATCCAGATTAACATTTGCCACAGTACATGATGCCGGGCATGAAGTTCCAGCATACAAACCTAAAGAAGGTTTTGTTTTGTTTGAAGCTTTCTTAAATGATAATCTTGAGAATTTATAAAGAAGTATTTATATTGATAATTACAAACCTGACAGTAATCTTTCTTACTTGTACTGATCCATTTAGACAAACATTTTCTATGAACACTATAATTAGTTCCCTCACATTTACATGGTTTTATCAATTTATCATCTGCGTTATTTTCTATTAAATCATGACTTATGTTTGTAATAACATAATTTGACATTAATTAAAATAATATTTTGCTCTTTAAATACTTAAATAATATCTATATAAAATTTATAAAATGAGAATATTAGGATTACATGGTTTCCAAACTAGTTCTAAAATTTTTACTTTACAATCTAATTATTTAAGAAGACTTTTAGCTAAAGAACATCCTAATATTGAATGGATTATACCAGATGCTCCACATGAGTCTAAAGAAAATATATCACCAATAGTTGAGAGAATTTTTAAACCTCCATTTTATCATTGGTATGATAAAAATAACGGATATTATGGATTAGAAGAATCAGTTGAGTTCTTAAAAAAATTAGGACCAATTGATGGAATAATCGGATTTTCTCAAGGAGCTTGTATGGCTCAAATTATATCTACAATTTTAAAACCAAAATTTGTTATTAATGTTTGTGGAGTTAATTATCCAAAATATAATACGATAATAGAAATACCATGTCTTAATATAATAGGTACTGAAGATCCAATTAAAGAAAGATCTGAAAAGTTAGCATCACAATATATAAATTCTGAAATTATATACCATTCCGGTTGTCATACATTTCCTCCTGAAATAATTACTTATCAAAAAATCGTTTTTTTTATAAAAAATAATAAAATTTAAACCATATCAGAATTTTAATATTTTCAGAACCAATTTTTTTAGGATATCCTCTCCCCCCCCCTGGGATAATTAAATTTTTTATGCAATTTTTTTTCCTGTAAATTAAAGCCGTTAGGTAATTATGCAATTTTTATGCAATTTTCATGCAAAATAATATTTTAAAAGAGATGAATATATTATGTAATTTCCATGCAAATTATATGCAAAATTCATGCAGAAAATATGCAAAAAAAAAAATATATAGGAATTTTATATAGATGGTAAAATATAAATGTTTGAGATGCGGGTACGAAACTGAATTAAAAACAGGATTGAAAAGACATTTAAGACGAAAGTTTAAGTGCAGTGCAGATTTAAATAATATTAGTGTAGAATCAGTATATAATCATTACTATCCAAATGAAATTAAAGACGGGAAAAAAATGCAAAAAAAAAGTAACCAAAATGAACCGTTTGTAAGCCAAAATAAACCAAAAGTCAGCCACCAGGAGCCCAAGACCGAATCTGAAGGAGATAGTGAATTTGAGTGTGAATTTTGCGGGAAAAATTTTGCACATCGTCAGTCATTGCATAGGCACGTTAAAAAAAGATGCAAAAAAAATAGGGAATTAACAGAATACAATGATTTGAAAGAATTAGTTGGATTATTAAATAACCAATTAAAACAACAAAAAGAAGAATTAAAACAACAAAAAAAAGAACATAAAAAACATATTGAAATTTTGATGAAAAAAACAGGGGTTAATATTGGAACTTTACAAAATATAAATAATACTCAAAATAATATAAAAATTTTAGCATATAACAATACAGATATATCACATTTAACTGATAAAGACTATGTAAAAATTTTGAATAGGGGGTCAAATTGTATTCCTAAATTATTAGAAGCTATTCATTTTAATCCTAAAAAGCCTGAAAATCATAATATATATATACCGAATATTAAAAACAATTATGTAATGGCGTGGGATGGTAACAATTGGAATTTACATAATAGAAGTTCTGTATTAGACGAAATGTACGAAGATAAATCTAATATATTAATTGATAAAATAGAAGAATGGATTGAAATTGGTTTTAAATTAAACCCTATTATTATGAAAAAATTCCAAAGATTTTTAGATAAAAAAGAAAAGGATGAAATAAAAAATGGAATAAAGGAAGAAATTAAATTAATTTTATATAATAATAGAAAGGTGATAGATAGTGACAATAAGGCTTTAGTTGTATAATATTTTTTTATTTAAAAGAATATGATAATTAGAATATAAATGATTAAATATTTATTATTTTATTTGACAACTTTTTTCACCTTTTCTCTTTCAAGTAGTTATAAATACTATCTTTTAACAGCTCAAAAATGGTGTACTTCTGAATATCAAATTCATGGTTTATGGCCTCAATATGGTTATGATACTTATCCGAGTTACTGTATTGATGCTTATTATGTTGAACCTGAAGGTGAATTAAAAAATGAAATGGAAAAATATTGGTCAAGTTGTGATAATTCAGATTTATGGAAACATGAATGGTTAAAACATGGTACATGTACAGAAGAACAAAATAATTTTGATGAATCAACCTATTTTAATATTACAATTAATCTTTTTAGTCAAAACTTAAATTTACTAGATAAGTGTAATCAAGATGATTGTACTATAGGATGTTTTGATTTAGATTTCAAATTAATGGAATGTCCTTCTAATTAATGTATTTAAATAAAAAATTATTTTATTAAATAAAATGAATCATGATGTTCTTTATTTGATTTTTTCTTTTTTAATACAATCTAATTCGTGTATTAAAGATCAAGATCCTAATTTAAGATTAGTATCTAAAAATATTAATAATTTTTTTAAAATAAATAGTTGTTCAAAACTAATAAAATACAATAATAAAATTTGGTGTTCTAATCATAATTGTTATGAATATAAATTGTCATATTATATATCAAAAAATAAAGTATTTAATGAAAATTTAACATTTCATATAGATTCTAAAGATAAAAATGATTATAAGATAAAAGATATTTATGATAAAGTCACATATAATGATTATAAAATTGGTTTTTCACATATATGTTGTAGCGGTAATGGAATTGTTTTTAAATTCTTACCCAAATAGTTAAAATTTTTAGAAGCAATGAAAATTATGATTATATTTTCTGTATGTAGTAATGATTACTACATATGGTATTAGTTTTTTTAATTAATTTAATTTAAAAAAGTTTTCTTGATATATATTAAAAATATGTCAAGTATTCAAAAAAAATCTCCTAACGTAAGTAGACAATTATTTGCTACAGAATCTCCTTCTAAAGATGATTTTAAACCTAAGAATTTATTTGGATCTGAAGATGCAACAGATAAAACTAACTCTAGATCAGATAAAACTAACTCTAGACCAGAAAAAACTAACTTTAGACCAGGTGATATTTATATTAAAAAATGGTCTGAATTTTTTAATGAAGGTTTATTAGAATCGATTCCTTCTATTATTTTACCTACATCAAAAATAACTATACCTATTAAAATTGTCAATGAATTGAAAGTTTTAAGAGAAAATGTTCATGAATGGGGTGGTGATTTTTATTTTGATAATAATAATACAATAACAAGTTATACAAAACAAGAAGGAGATGAACATTATTTAGATATGAATATTGATCCAGAAAAAAGATTAATGTATCATACACACCCCTCTAGTAGAGATAGATACGTATCTCCACCTTCTGAAATAGATATTGCAACACTTTTTAATAATAGTGTTAATGCGAATAAATGCATACCTCATTTAGTATTTTCAAAAGAGGGAATATATTTAATTTATTGTCATTCACAAATTATAAATAAGAATTATCAAAATGAAAGATTAAGAAATGATGCATCAAGAAAAAGTGTAATTGATTTTCATTTACAAGAATACATTCAAGAATTAAGAATGTTATTAGGTTATATTAAATATGATGGTGGACCCAGAAAAGAAATAGAAGCTAAAATAGATATTAATAGATTCATAGAAATAATCAATAAGATGGGATTTATTCTTAAATTTTACCCATATCCAACATCAGATTTAGAATTAGAATTACCCGATAATTCACAGATATTAGTTGGTGGGAGTGATAAAAAATATAAGGTTTTTTATTAGAAATAATAAAAATTGAAATAATTTCAATTCTAGGGTTACAGTTTTGAAAAGATTATAAATAAAAAATGTCAAAACTTATAGTAAATAATTTAGGCTGCGGCTTTATTAATACAGAAGATAGAAGTATCTTCCTTCCTAGAAATAAATTAAATGGGGCAATGAATGGTGATATTGTAGAATATCAGATTGATAATGAAGAAACCAATGTTGCATCTATTTCAAATATTCTAGAAAAGGTTCCCGATTATGGTTTTGTAAGTCATATATATCATGAATCTTATGTAGTTAAAACTGATAGAAAACAATACTATTTCAAAATTGATACGCATGATCTTAATGTAAATGATTTTTTAAAAATTCATAATGATCATATTGTAGTAAATTATGGTAGTAAAGATTCATTTCTAAATAAAATTAAATACATTAAAGATAAATATAATATTAATACTTTGAAATTTGAAAAGGATGATCAGACACCAATTCAAGTATCTGATTTTGATGTTATAGAAGAAAATGCAAATAGGGTAGATCATACAGAATTGTATACTTTTACAATTGATCCTACAAGTTCAAAAGATTTTGATGATGCAATTTCAATCGATTTTAAAGAAAATGTTTATACAGTAGGAATTCATATTGCTGATGTTACTCATTATCTCAAAAAAGATTCAGAATTAGACAAACATGCTCAAATGAAAATGAACACTGTGTATTTGAACGGTGATACTACACATATGTTACCTACTATTTTATCCAATAATTTGTGTAGTTTAGTACCTAATCAAGATAGAAATGCTGTTACAGTAATGACTAAATTTGATATTAGAGGAAAATTAATAGAATATCAAATTTATAGAAGTAAAATTAACAGTAAAAGAAGATATACATATGACGATGTTAGACAACAAATCAAAGGTAATAAAGAAATGGATATTCATATCAAGAATCTGTACAGTTTCATTGTAGCAAAATATCCTCAAACTTTAGAACATTTTAGTTTACCTATCCTAGATATTAAATTAAATGATTCAAAAACACCAATTGTTATGGAGTTAGAAGATTATGATATGTCACATATTATGATTGAAAAATGTATGATTCTAGCAAATGAAATTGTGGCTGAAGATTTAGCTAATAAGGGATTTAAATTTCCTTATAGATGTCATCCATCACCTTCTGAAGATCAAGAAAAAAAATATCAAAACTTGAAACAATTATCTCACAATCCAATGTATCAAGAAATTATCAAGATAAAGAGTTATAAAAATGCATACTATTCTCCTGATAATATTTCTCATTTTGGTTTAACAAGTTCTAAATACTGTCATTTTACTTCACCTATTAGAAGATATATTGATATTGTAGTTCATAGAATTCTATTAGGAGAAGCTACTTATACGGATGAAGAATTAGATCATATTTGTAGTAAATCTAATGAATTAGAAGGTAATGCTTTTAAGGCAGAAATGGAATTATTAGAAATGCAAAAAGAGCATCTAATTAAAAACAGTCAAAGAGATAAAGAACCTGTAATAGTAATGGATGTTACTAAATTTGGGGTTAGTGTAGAATTAACCAATTATTTGACTGAAAGAAGAATTCATATTTCTAATTTAGATAAAGATAGATTAGAATATGATTCCGAAAATAGAACATTGTATAATTCCAATATTACATATAAAATTGGTGATATTATTGATCTTAAAATAAATTAAATTCTTTCAAATTGAGTCAATTTCATCTGACCATTTTTTTTATAATTATTCAACAAATGAAAAAAACACTTGGCTAAATTGATAACATCATATTTCGAGTCATGAGCTTTTTCCATTGATGATTCAAATAGAATATTGTAAAGTTCCTCAAGTTTCGGATACTTGTAAGCTGCTCCTGGTTTAGGTTTTGCACTTCTACTAAGTTTACAAAAATTAGTTGTAGCTAACATAGTACAAATAATTTCTTTATCTGTCAGTTTTAGTTTTCTATTTATTCTAGAAAATTCTGATTTAATTACATTTAAATCAAAATTTATATTGTGAGAAATAAAGGCTACTAAATTATCATTATCTTTCACATCAGCTCTTAATTCTTTTAATGCCTTTTTAATAGAAATTCCTTTATCCTTTGCAATCTTATTAGTAATACCATGAATTTTTATAGATTCCGTTGAAATTAAAAATGTCCCTTCTGGATTAATTATATGATCACTAAATTTTAATTCATTTCCATGAACATCATAAATACCCCATGAAATTTGAACTATCCTTGGCCAAACATCAATTTCAGAATAATGGGCATTTCTTCTAGTTGGTAAACCATTTGTTTCTACATCTATAATTAAAAACTGGCTATTTAATGGATAACCATTTATAAGAGAATTATTATCTTCTTCCATTATTTTAATAAACCTATTAATCTTTATATATAAAATAAATAATAAATCAATCTTTTTATAAACTATTAACGTAGTTTATTGAAAAATTATTTTTTTTTAGCTTAATGAAAATCCATAAGCAAAATCAGGATATTTTTCTCTAACTTCTTTACACACAACACCTAATCCACCAATCATTAAATATTTACCTAAAGTTCTCATTCCTTCATCTTCTGAAGATGAAATTACCATGTCAATATTTTCAAGCAAATAAATTTTTTTTTTAGCAAAATTAAATGATTTAAAATCATTAACTTTGGTAGAAAACGCTTTTCCATCAGGTGGAACCATTAATTTTTTATTTGCAGCATCCACATTTTGATGATAAAAATCAGATGATTCGTAATACAATTTTTCTATTTCTTCTTCAGTCATTTTTAAAAACCATTGGTGTTCAATGAAAATAGATATTAAACTAAATTTTTGAAATACTGAAAAAGTATAATCACTTAATTTCTGTTCTTCAGTTCTAAGATCTTCTACTTCTTGAATAATTTTATTTTCTTTTAAGATTTCAAACATTTTTTTAGCATTATTAATCGTTTCTTGATTAATTGGTAATCCAGTTATTGGATGTGTAGAACAATAATTTTCAACTAAATTCATAAATGATTCAATATTGAAACATCTAATTTTATCTTCTGTATCTGAATAGGAAAATAATTTAAAACTAGGAATATCATTCGCTACAATTTTTTCATTAGTTTCAAGCGAATTTTCCCAAATATCTTCTTGAGATATTGGATCCTTATTGTCAAAGCTTTTCAAATGATCACCTTGAGCTGGCCCTTGATATTTTTTAACTAGTTCTTTAAAAGAAATAGGTTTTGATCTATCAATCATTAACTTATAATTATCATTTAAATAATTATAAGTTTTAGAAAATTCTTTTATCCTCCTATTAGTTCTAGGATTAATTAACTTATTTTTAAACCAAATAGATAACTCTTGGTCTATAACAGGGCTAAGTTTATATGAACTCATTTCTATTTTTAATAATTTATCTTTTATCTAGATTAGAATATTTTATTTTGATAAATTCAATTTTTTTTAAAATATTATAATTTATTTTATTTACTAAATATATAATAAATCATATGATTACATATAGTGTTAATGGTAATATAGTAAAACACAATAATTTATCCGCTAAATCTAATAGAATTATTGAAGCAATGACAGAACAAGAAACTGAATTAAATATGACAGGTAGTCTTAATATTTCCGGTACAGTAAAAGCAGCTAAATTTATGACAGCTGATGGAACTATTATTGATATTGCTGATACAAATAATAAATTAAAAGAATTGGGAGATAATAGAGTTACTCCCCAAGAATATAAAGATTTGAGAGATGAAATGTTACAAGCAGATCAAGAATTTGCTAATAAATCTGAAATGAGTAATTTAGTAGATCAAATTAGTGCTTTAAAAACAGCTGATCAAGGATTTGCAACCAAAGATAATTTAGTAGAAGTATCAACATCATTAAAAGATGCAATTCAATCTATTGCTACAGCAACACAATCTGTTGCTAATAGTAATAGTAATAATGATTTACACAATAAAGAAAGAGCTGGTAATGTTGCAGATACTATTCCAGCAAAATACAATCCAACTATGGAACTTAAACAGTTTCATTCAACAAATAAAGATTCAACTATTGGTTATGGTGGTTCTTCTATCCAATTTAGTACTAATAACGGTGAAAATGGAGGAGGTCAACAATGGCCTACTGGTTCTATTGTAGGATCTATTGATCCTGATAATTCAAGTGGATATCAAGGTGGATTTTTATTTTATACTGCTGCAGGTGGTTTAAATAAACCTCAAAAACTTACTATGAGTATGGGAGGACCTGATCAAAGAGCTTATTTTGCAGGAAATGTTGGTATTGGTACTAAAAATCCTAAAGAAAAATTAGAAGTAAATGGTACAGTTAGAATTCAAGGTTCAGAAGGAAAGTTTAATGCAACAGGAGAAGGTTCACAACAATTAAAAAAAGAATATATACAGTTTGCTTCCAACGACAAACCTAATTCTAGTGATGGAGCTAGATTTTATGCTGAAGGACCTAGTAATAAAGGTAAACTAGTTTTAGGTATTCAAGATGATTTACAAAGAGAAGAATCATTTTTAATTAGAGGGGAACATCATAATGGTACAAAAGCAAATGATATTGCCGAATTTACAGCAGATGGAAATTTATTTACTAACAATGTTACATTTAAGAAAAATGGTACTGATTGGTGGCACAGAACAAATGGCGATGCAGCCATAGTTAATGCAGATAATTATAATACATTAATGATGGTTGGAAGAGAACATGAAGGTACTAGAAAAATTGGAATGTGGGATACTGTTGATGTTAACGGTACTTTAAATGTTAATGGTAATTTAAAAGTAAATGATAAAGTAATTAATCTAGAAGAAGATGATGATGCCAAAATAGTACCAAAATCTTATTGGATGTCATATTACAATTCTAATAGTAGTGGTAATGCTTCAAGTTTTATTAAAGATGAATTAAAAACAAATAGTAATATTAATTATAATTGGGGATCTGAAAAAGTAGGATCTAGTAATATAAATGATAATGTATTTATTAAATTTTCAGGTCATATTACTTCTAATGTTTCAGGTGGAACTTTATTCAGAGTTAAAACTGATGATGGAGCAAGATTATTTTTTAATAATAGACAGATAATATATTCATGGAAATTACAAGGACCTGCTTATCATCAAAGTGAAAATGAAAATTTAAAAGCAAATGTAAGATATCCTTTTGTTTTAGAATGGTATGAACATGGTGGAGGAGCAGTAATTATTTTAGAATGGAAAAAACCTGGAGGAAATTGGCAAGTAATTCCAGCTGATGCTTTTTCTACAAATCTTAAACTTGGAGGAACTTTATCTTTAGCATCTGGAATTTCTCATTATGGTGGAGATTATGGACAAGCCGAATATTATAAAATAGGTAACATTGTTTATGTTGATGGATTAATAAAAGGAACCGACGGAAAATCTCATTTAGCTACTTTACCAGTTGGTTACAGACCAGATAAGAGATTAATTTTTAATTTAAATAATCATACTGGAACCTATAGGTTAGATGTAACAGTAGATGGTATAATATATTGGATTGCTGGATCTAGAACTCATAATTGGTTAAGTCTAACAGGTATTAGTTTTTATGTAAAAGGATAAAATTTTTTTGTTATTTAAGTATAAATATGACAAAAAAATATTTAATAAATTATGGTGGGTCTTTAGAAACTCCAAAGCTAGTTAATTTGAAAGAAGATCAAATTATTAATTTTGAAATTAATGCTTACATGGGTGATGACAATAGTGCTTTTCTTTTAAATTTAGATACCAACAATATTTATGATAAAGATGATGTAAAGATAAATGGTTTATCTGATTACAACATATCTGTAATACCTGGTGATAGAATATTTGTTAAAAGAGACGGATCCCTTAAAATTGATGGTTTCAAACATAAAAGATGTAATGGATGTACCACTTTTTTAAATAAAAAGAATAATGTTTATAAAAAGGATGAAGAAACGATTAATGAAAAACCATATTATCCTTTAGATGTTGATCGTTTTAAGATTTGTAAAATAGATAAAACAACTAAATTAGTTCCAATTAGATTAGTTGGTAAAGTTAATAAGATTGATCATCTAACAAAATATGTAGATGTACATATTTCTGATTTTTATGAATTAACTAATTTATGCTAATTAATATCATAAACTTTGATAATAATACTACCATCACCAGGTTTAATATCATAATAATTATTAGCTTGACCTGTAAGATTTAAAAGCATTGGACCATAGGGTGCAATTCTTATAAATACTTTATCTTTATTATATGTTACAAATACACCTCTCTGATATGGCCAATCTGAACTATCGTTAGCATTGGTAATTTCATACATTGTATCTTTATAAAAAATACCTCCAATATTTCTTTCAAAATAAAAGAATGCTTTAACAAATGAAGGTATATATCCTAATCCATGAGTCCAAGAATAAACTCCACCATTTCTCCAAAAATTTGGATTTAATCTATATTCTTTAAAATTAAAATTAACTTTATTTTTTATAGTTACCTGTCCTAATTTATTAATTGTAAATCTATCTTGTCCTCCGGTCATCATAATTAAATCATCATTTCTACTACCATTACTTAAAATAAGATTCTTTTTATCCATAACTAAAATACCAGAATCTGTTTTAGATAAATTATGATTACCTGTATTATCTAGAACAATACCTGCATTTTTATTACTAGATATTCCAATAATAGCGTTTTGATTACCCCCTTGTTTAATATGTAATTCAGACATTGGTTTATCATTATTAATTCCAACTTTATTACTTCTGTTTATACTTAAAATATCAGGTTTATTATTTTTTGCATTAGAATTCACACCATAATCATAACCAATGTTAATTTGATCATTGTCTCCTGGATTATAAGTAATTTTAGGATTTCCATACTCTGCACTTCTTCCTAAACCTAAATCTGTTTTTAAATTTTGACCATTAGATAAATGTAATTTATATAATGGTTTAGTACCTACACCTAAATTTCCTGCATTAGATAATTCCATATTAGTCTGATATTTACCATTATTGTTAAAACCAAAACCTAGATTACCCTGACCTAAATCTGATTCAGAGCCACCTAAAATTAAATAACCCGAATTATTAAGATCATTAGTTAAAGTAATCCCTGGTCCTTTTGTTTTATAATTTCCTATAATATTAATATTATCTTCATAACTATCAGACTTTACTGTAATTTTATGTGTTGGTTTAGTAACTCCTATTCCAAGATTGTTATTATCAATACTAATATTATTTAATAAATCTTTCTGATGATCATCTATTTCTTTAATTACTTTGTCTTTGAATACATTAAAAATATCTACAATACTTTGGTCTACGGAAGAAGGCTCTTGATTCACTCCTTGTTGTACATGTTGATCTTCAAAAGTTTCTTTTAATAAATATTTCCCATTAATAGTATAATGTTGCATTTATAATTAATAAATATAAAAAAATTTATCTAAACAATTTATATTAGAATGTTTTATAATGCAAATGGAACTTTAGAAAAGAAAAATAAAAATAAAGAACATTTTACTATAAATGATATTGGTTATAGAGATACAAAATTTATAGATGAAAATTCAGACCCCTTATATAATCAATATTATCAAAAAGAAAGAGAAGAAAAATCTTTAGATAGATTAAATAATATTTATAAAAAAGACAAAAATATTGGTATTAATAATGAAAATCCAATAGGTACATTAACAGTCGGCGATAGTTCTAAAAATTCTGATGGTAATATTATTGTAGGAAAGAAACAAGGTATGCAAAGTCAGAATTATAAAATAGGTGTTGATGAAGATTTTTGGTTAACAATTGGTAATAATGGCACATTAAATAAAAACACTCAATGGAAAAAATCTGTTAGAATTAATAAAGATGCACCTGATAATTCAATAGCAATTTCTAATAGAGGGTTAGTTGGTTTAGGTACCTCTAATCCTTATGCTAAATTAACAGTGGATTCTTATAATGACAGTCAAATTCAAAGATTAAGAAATAGAATGGGATATTATGATGTTGATATTCAACAAAATTCTTTTAATGAAGAAAATGTAAAATTTTCAACTAATACTAAAAAATTTTATTTTGATAACCCTGTATCTACAAAACAAATTAGATTAGAATCAGATGATACAAATGCAAAACCAGAAATAAGAATGTTTGCTAATAATGGAAAAGATCAATTAAATTCAGTAAATTTAAAAGCCAAAAAAGAAATTATTAATAAAGAAGCAGCTACTCATTTGTATATAGGTCGAAATATCAAGAAAACCGGTGAAGATGTAGATCATATAGTTTATGATGCTCAAGGTTATATTGGTATTGGTAATTTAAAACCTCAAGCTCCATTACATATTGAATCTACTACTAATAAAGATGGTGACAATGGTTTTCGAATAAAAGCAGGAGGACCAAATAATTCACACATAAAGTATGGGCCAAAAAATGATTGGTATGTTAGATCAGGACATTCAGATGGTAAAGTAATTATTCAAGATACTGGTGGTAATGTAGGTATTGGAATTAGTGATCCCTTGACTAAATTACATGTGTCTGGTGATACAGCTTTACAAGGCCAAACATTTGCTAACAACATAACTTTAAAAAATGATGGTTCTGATTGGTATCATAGAAGTAATGGAGATGCTGCAATCGTAAATTCTAATAATTATAATACTCTAATGATAGTAGGTAGAGAAAGTAATGGTAGTAGAAATATAGGTATGTGGGATAATGTTAATGTTGCTGGTAATCTTAATGTAGGAGGTGAAGCTTGTTTTAATGGAGTTTGTATAGGTGGTAATGATTTAATTGAAATGAAGAATGCTATTACAGATTTATATAGTAAATTAGATCAAGCTCAACAATATTTTGTTAAACACGGTGATCAAGTTACTATTAAATCCATTGCTCATGGTGGTAAAAGATTACAGAATGCAAATGGTCCTGCTAAATTTGAGAATCATAATAGAGATGCTTGGGAAAAAATGATAGTTGAAAAATGTGGTTTACCAGGTTCAGGTGATAATAAAAATTGTACTTAGCTAAAATAATTATTAAATAATAAATATTTATTATTTAATAAAAATAATTTTATAAATGAAAATTAATAATTAATAATTAAACAGAAGTTGTTTTTACTTCTAATGTAGAATTATTCAAAAAGTACTTGACTTGAGGAACATCTACATCGTCATCACTAGAAATTACTGTCAAGATAACCATTTCACTATTCAATAGTTTACCTGTCTTTTCTTGAATGATTTGAGAGATGGTTTTATCCATATTATTGGATGGAATGAAAAATGCATGCAACATTAGAGCACCATATGTCAGAGTACAAACATCAGTTTGATACTCTTTCTCAAAATACTCAATTAGTTGTCCCAAAGTCATTTCCTCTCTAATTTCAATATGATCCCAAATGGTATAATCTTTACCTTGAAACTTACTAACCTTAGATTGAATAGGATCAGCAAATCCAAAGTATGGAAGAGCTAAGTTAATGAATCCAGATCTAAATTGATCCAAATTATTATGACCTTGAACAATTTTGTAAAGCTCCAAAGTTACCAGACCAGCTACTAAAGAAGTAGTTGTAGCAATTGCAGGAATAATCTTCCCGGCAATACCTTTAGTCTTATGTTTACTTGCAGTTTCTATATCATAGTTAAGAGCTCTCATGTTAGAAGAAGCAGTAATGAAGTCAATATGAAAATTAGTTTCATCATCCTTTTCAAATTCTTGCGAATATAATGTATAGTCACTAAGATGAGACAAATCTGGAATACAACTTTCATCAATTTCATCCACAGATTTATTCTTTTCTTCTTCATCAGTTAAACTAATTTGACAATCAGAATCTGGTGAAAAGTCATGAACAACTACTTCTTGAACCATCACCTTCAATCTATCAATATCTTTTGAACCTTCAATCCCATGAACATTTGCCCACAAGTTAGCAGCGGCAATCAAATAATTCATATGATGTTTATTTTCTGAATCAAAGATAATAGGATGAGGACATCTTTTTCCCCCAGACCAGAATGGTACTCCAGAAGAAGTCAAACAATCCTTAGGAAACTTGGAAACCATTTGCATGATATCATTTCTGTACTTGGAATACCAATAGTTAAGAGCCCATTTAAGACAATCCATAAATGTTTTTGGTTTGTTGTTAACAAGAACCATCATTACATCCTGAATTACAGTATTTTTATCGGCTAGAGACAAAGTGTTAATAAAGCTTTTATCCTTCAAATACATTTCTGCATTCTGAGGTGCTCTAGTGAACAATCCTTCAAAATCTTCTCTAGCCCATTGAATTGTATGTTCAATTGCATTAGGAAAATTCTTAATGGTACAAATGGGAATTGACTTTTCAGGAGGATCTTGAGTAGACCCATAAGATTCAGTCAAACCAGGAATAATAATTTGTGTATTACCCTTAGTTCCCAAAGTACCAGATTCCAAAAGTGGTTTCCCATGAAGAACACATTGCTTGTCAACATAAAGTCTGGCTTGTACATTATCCAAAGCATTAGCAATTCCATCCAAACTTTGGTAAAATGAAGGACTATAAAATTCTTCATTTTCAGGACAAACCTTGTTAAGTTGAGCTTCAATGTTAATATCTGGATTCATTTTCTTAATTGCAGCAGCTGCAGATTCAGATTTGGGTTTACCAATATCTGTAGATCTAAACAAGAATTGTCTATTTAAATTAGATCTCTCAATAGTATCCATATCTGTAATAGTAATCTTTCCTTCACCTGTAGCCAATCCAATAAGACCAAAGTTCTTTAAGAGTTCACATCCAATAGCACCAGAACCAACAACAAACCAATTTTGATTGGCTAGTTTTTCTTGAAATTCTTTGCCAAATACTTTGACTTGATTATCATATCTATTGTTAGAAGAAAGACAATCCTCTGGAGTTAGATCAACAGTAGGCAATGATTTAAGAGAATCAAAATAAAGCCATTGATTAATAGGTCTAAACTTATGAGAACATCCTTTGATTGCTTCTTGAGCAACAATTGATCCAATAACAGATTGCATAGGAGCAATATCGCCTTGACAAATAAATGCAAACTTTTTAATGATTTCCTGATTAATATCAGGATTAATCTTTTGTGCAATTTCCAAAAATTTTGTAGCATCTACTTGATTCCAAGCTCTAGGTTTAGATCCATATTCTTGTTGATAAAGATCCAACGTTTGGAAAGCAAGATGTGATTCAGAAGGTCTATCAAAGTTTTCAAAATC
>Ga0115565_10000318_pt1 | contig 41485 bp, 42 predicted proteins | sample COGITO_mtgs_1105_FD_87199 | JGI IMG/M metagenome (GOLD analysis project Ga0115565, IMG submission 87199) | Pelagic marine microbial communities from North Sea - COGITO_mtgs_110530 | ecosystem: Environmental > Aquatic > Marine > Epipelagic | place: Germany:Helgoland, sampling site Kabeltonne... | reverse complement strand
CTCGCCCAAAACCAACCGGTGCTCGACGGGCCAAAGCAAGAAGGCAAGCTGCGTCGGTAGTGCAATGAAAATTCCAATGGCCGGGAGCCAAAGCTGCCATCGCGCATCGCGGCGTGACAATGCGTCCACCAAGAGACCACTGGAAATCGTTCCCAGCCCCCCGCCGAAGACCCCAATCAATCCCAGATACAACCCGGCATCCACCAGACTCATACCGTGAACTCTCACCAAAAAACTGGGAGACCACACACCGAGTCCGTAACCAGCTATTCCTGTGAATCCGACACCCAACATAATGTGCGCAAAGGACGGCAGTCTGAAGATTTGCCCCAATGCGGAAAATAATCCCTGGTCGACTCGCGCATGTGTCGCGATGACTTTTGGTGGCTCTTTGATCGTCAACTGAATGACAATCGCCAACAGCACACCCGGAATACCGAACACCAAGAAAACGGACCGCCAGCCATACGCCTCTGCGATTAACGCACCGCCGAAAAGCCCAACAAGAATCCCAATGTTAGGCGCTGTTGCCAAAACACCTTGCGCAAATGCGCGCTTCTCGGGAGGAAAATAGTCCGCCAGTAACGACTGGGAGGGTGGGGTTCCACCTGCCTCGCCCACGCCAACGCCGATGCGCAGGATGAGCAGATGCCAAAAGCCGGTGGCGGTTGCGCAAAGCGCGGTCACCGCACTCCACGTTGTCATCGAAATGGCGAGCACGTTTCTGCGTGACCACCGATCTGCAAGACGCGCCACAGGAATACCGAGCGTCGCGTAAAACAACGCAAAGGCCAGTCCTGACAACAGCCCCATCTGAGTATCGGTTGCGCCGAATTCAGTCTTGATGGGTTCAATCAGAATCGTCATGACCTGTCGATCGACAAAGTTAAAGACGTAACCCAGCGTTAACAGTCCCAACACGTAATAGCGATAACGATTCGAGTAGAGCAAATGCGGCGATGGTTGAACTGCGCCAGCGGTTGGTTCAGTCACAGAATTAAGACCCTTATTATTGTTTGGAGCGCGGCAGGCGCAGCTCAGTTGCCCAAAGGGTATCTCGAAACCGTGCAGCGCCGAAATAGTCCGAACTAACCGTCATAAAAGAGACATTCGAACCGCTGATTCACTGTTATAGTCTGGCGACACGCCTCCGGGAACGCGAACACGATGAACAGCACTGTCGACACTGAAAACCAACCTATATTTGCGTCACGACGCCTGCTTCTCAATTTCGTACTGATCACACTTTGTTCCCAGTTCACGTTTGCACTGCTGGCCATGAAAGGTGTGCTCCTGCCTCAAATACTCGAATTATGGGACGTGTCCAAAACGCAATTCGGACTGCTTTTATCGATCTACGGATTTGCCAGTAACGTCATGTACGTCCTCCTGTCTTGGGTACAGGATCGATATGCCCCCCAACAGATTATTTCAGTCACGATGATTATCGGGGGTATTACGACGTTCTTTCTCGGCAAAACTTCAGATTTCAACGTCCTGCTTTCACTGCTGCTGGTCCTGGCAATCTGCTGTGAAGGCGCGTTTTGGCCCGCTATTTTGTCGTCTGTTCGAAAATCAACATCAGACAGCAATCAGTCAAAGGTCTTTGGGATTTTGGAGGGTGGTCGTGGGCTGATAGAGTTTCTTCAGAACGCCATTACCTTAGGCTTGTACGCGTGGCTTGGCTACAGCGTTTTGGGCCTCGAGGTCGCCTTCATGATTAATGGCAGTGTCATGGTCTTACTGGGCATCACCTGTTGGTTTAGGCTGCCCAAAGAATCCTTACTCAAATCGAGTGAATCCTCGGGCACGATGATGAAAGAGGTGGTTGAGGGTATGAGATTCACGCTGGCACTGCCTGAGATATGGCTCGCAGGTATTATCGGCTTCTTCATTTATTTCGCCTACACCAGCCTCCCGTTTTACATTACCTACCTCAACGAGAGCTACACGTTGCCGGTCATCGCAGCGTCGATCTTCGGGGTTATCTCGACCTCCCTTGGGCGTATCAGTTCGGCATTTGTTGCGGGGTTTGCAACTGACAAATTGTTCGGAGGCTCCTCGGGCGGTATGCAGGTCGGACTCATGGTCGTCGCTGTTCTTGGGACTCTGCTAGCACTCCTCCCCATCACGCAATCATTTGCCTGGGTCGCCATGGCGCTCTTGATGCCGCTTGTGTTTACTGTTTTCTTTATGCGCGCACTCTACTTCGCCCCTTATGGTGAGATGGGACTACCCCCGAGGTTTTCCGGCTCAGTGATCTCGGTGGCCGCCTTTGTGGTGTACGCGCCCTCTTCTTTTGCCTACCTGCTCTGGGGATTTATTTTAGACTCGTACCCCGGGGCAGAAGGATACCGCTACCTCTTTGGGACGCTTGCCGTTGTCGGCGCCGTCGGGGCTGCTATGGCCATTATTCTGAGGCGCCGTATGAGCGGAAGCCTTCGCGATCGAATCGCGCTCCAAGTCGCCGAGCTCGATAATAAGTTGGGGCTTGAAGGAGAAGAAAAGACCTTCGCTAAACTGTAAGCCAAGGGCGTTGCGACGACGAGACAACTAGCAAAAAATGCGATGACCGAGGTCTCACGGCACTCGGCCCGAGCGCGCCTCGGAAACCATCTCACGCACATCCGAAAGCAGCGCTTTGGCATCGTAAACCACGCCGTCTTTTATCGTGTAGGAAACGCCCCCCACTCGCTCAATGACACCCTTTTCTCGATTGAGTTTCATGTGGCCCGTGCCGTACAACAACTTAAAATTAGAGATCGGGTTACCCTCGACGAGCACAATATCGGCTCGCTTCCCCGGGGAAATAGAACCGATGTCCCCCTCCATACCCAGTAACTCTGCTCCGTTGCGCGTTGCCGCCTGAACCACCTCAAGTGGATGAAAGCCAGCCTCCTGCAACATTTCGAGTTCCCGGATATAGCCAAAACCAAAGACCTTATAAATAAAACCCGAGTCCGAGCCCGTCGCGACGCGCCCTCCGGCATTTTTAAAATCATTCACAAAGCTCATCCATCGCTTAAAATTATCGCGCCACGCCACCTCCATGCCGGTTGTCCAGTCAAAATGGTAAGACCCGTGTAACCGCGGGTCCGGCTCAAAGAAACGCATCAGGGCGGGCAATGTATAATCTTCGTGCCACTCGGCATTTCGCTCGCGCATTACGTCTCGGTTTGCTTCATAGATTGTGAAGGTGGGGACGAGCGTAAAATCGCGCGCCAGTAACTCATCGATCGTTGACTGCCACGTCTTTGTCCCGCGCTGTGCTGACTGGCTCCACAGTGTACCCGCCTCGCCAAAACGCCACTGCTCGTCCGAGTAGTTGTAGTCCGCCGGATAATCTTGAATCGTACGATCGTTAAACATGGCTTCCGGCAGGCCGTACCAGTGCTCCATGCTGTCAAGCCCGAGTCGCGCGCTATCGAGTACGTTCATGTGATACACACCATTTTGATCGTGGTGGCTGGCCGTACCCATACCCAGCCGTTGAGCTTCGTCATAGACCGCAGCCAACGCCTCTTCGGTACCTCCCCTTAGCTTGACACCCTTTGCTCCGCGCGCCTTTACAGCACGAACCCAGTCCCGAGCGCCCTGCTCATCACTGATTTCAAATTGAGCCAAAGAGGTCCCAGGGAACATGGCAAACGGGACAATATCGGGGGCAACGATTTCGTTTCGCGCGGCGCGCGCAGCGTGGCTCACCGTCCAGTCAAGACCCATGACCGACCCCGTGTCGCGAACAGTGGTAATACCGTGTGCCAGCCAGAGCTTAAACACGTACTCCGGCGGTGTAATAGGCCCTACAACCCCTTCATAGGGATTCGCAATGTGGACGTGCGCGTCGATGAAGCCGGGTAAGGCGGTCATACCGCGGGCATCCACTCGGTGCTCTCCGGGCACCGGTTTTGGCGGATAGCTGACAATCTGAGCGATGGTATCACCCGAGATGACAATCGATACCGGACCTCGCGGGGGCGCGCCAAGACCATTGACCAGCATGACGTTTTCAACCACCAACCGGTCGAACGGACCGTCTCCCTCTGTGTCCATGCGATCAGGTGCTGGACTGGGTATGACAACGCCCATGGCTTTAAATCGTGACGGTCCCTCTTCACCCGGTTCGACGGTCGCACTGAACGCGTCAAACGAGAGTATTAGACTTAGCGCAGCACCTACTGCGGAAAAACGTCGAAACAGTCTTCCCTTGGGCTTCTTTTTTCTTATTTTCTCAAACATAAAGTCCACCTGCTCTACTCTTTATTAGAAAACCTTGGTTACTTTGAACCCACAGTCTGCACGGTTCATATCGAGGCTGTATCGAAACTGTACTTACGAAACTCACTATCAAGTGCGTAACCCAGTGCCTCGTAAACCGACTGCGCTGTTGTATTGGTGTGTGCAGTTTCAAGGTCGACGCGCGTGGCACCCTGTGTCTTTGCCCACTCATGAGCGTGTCTTAGCAACATTGACGCAACCCCTCTCTGTCGGGCTGTTGGGTCAACGTACACGTCGTAAAGGACATAAAAGGGCTTCATCTCGACAGAGCAGAAGGCCGGATACAGCTGAGTGAACCCCAACATTACGTCGTTTTCCTGACACACAAAAAGGGTGGCGCGTTTAAGGGCCATATTGTCCCTAATCCACGCCTTTGCTCCGTCCAAATCACTGGGCTGCTCGTAAAACATCCGGTAAGCATTGAACAGAGGAGCAATGTCATCCACATCGCTCAACCAAGCCTCGCGTACAGTCATCGTGATCCCCTAGGTTAGAAGAGACAAGTCCAACGCTTGAGCGTACACCCAGAGTGCACATTAAATCCAAAATCGCGATGTCATGTTGACTACGCAGCCTAAGGTCACTGAATGTCAGGACAAAGAAGAAACGCTCAAACAGTGGTCATCATTGGACTTGGGGACACCGGCGTTCTCGTCGCATCGCGGCTCGTAAAACAGTTCAAGGTCATTGGAATCACCACGAAACCCAACCTGGTTAGTGGCCAGGAACTCGGCAAACGATTGACAGATCTCCCCTGGTGGAGAGTCCATTACAACACCCCTCTCAAACGCTTCCTTGGCTTGAGCGCAGTCGAGATTATTCAAGCAAAAGCAGAATGGGTAAATTCGGAACAGCGGTCTGTACGCGTTCGACTTCCAGACGGCCTAGACAGCATCATTCACTACGATTATTTAGTCATTGCGTCGGGCACATCCAATGGCTTTTGGCGGGACGACTCGATTCGTTCAGAAAAAGAAATTGACGACGCCCTTCAAGCAGACGCCACGCGCATTGAGGCGGCGAACACGATCGCGGTCGTGGGCGGAGGTCCCTGTGGTGTCAGTTGCGCACTCAACATTCGCCGTGCCGACCCGTCAAAAAAAGTAACACTCTACTTCTCGGGAGATCAACCACTGGTGGGATACCACCCTACGGCCCAAACGTACTACGACAAGATTCTGACAGACGCGGGGGTGACACTGCAAAGCAACGATCGCGCGATTGTGCCATCGGTAACCCCTCACTCTGGCGTGATCAACTTCGAGTCAGGCGCATCAGCCGAGGCCGAAGCGATCTTATGGACCGTGGGGAAACGGAAACCACATTCACAGTATTTACCCACCGAACTTCTCGATACTGAGGGCTTTGTGAAAACGCAGTCCACGCTCGAAGTCGAGGGCAGCGACACGATATTCGCCATTGGCGATGTGGCGTCAACGGACCCCGACCGATCTTCAGCACGAAATTGGGCGTACGGGATTTTGGTCAACAACATCAAGCGAAAAGCCGCAGGGAAACCCGTTAACCAGTTTTACAAACCACCGCCGAATCGATGGGGGTCGATCGTGGGTCCTCAAGCGGACGGACTGACACTGCATCAACACACGGGTAAGCGTGTGAGACTCTCTCGGTGGTTAGTGGACAACATTCTGCTTCCCACGGTGGTTCAACGCATGATTTACCGCGGCGTGGACCGCTCAGCCAATTAACCGGAGCCCTAACCTGCTTTGGCCATGGGAAAACGAATAAACTCGTTGACCAGCATTTGTGCAAAGCGCGTGGGGTCGGGCCGTTGCGTTGTCAGAACGCCCCGTGACCGCAAGGCAGCCTCAAGCACGTTCAAAATGCGGTCGAGTGTTAGATCGTCAGATTGATCACTCCACGTCGCTTTTTCCGCTTCATCCTTAAAGCAGTAAGCCTTCCATGAAATGGAGTAACGCAGGTCTGACCAGCTGTAGCGCGCGGCTTCAAGCCCATTTAAATTGGCGAGAGACCACTGATCTCCCCCTTTAAACGTCAGCGTCGCGCCTTTATCGATCTCGGGAAATAGCGCTTTGGGGGTAACGCGTTCAACACCGTGAAATACGGTATCAGTGTCGATGAGGATGGCCGTATTGTGCGTCGCCGGCATGGACTCTCGAGGACCTTGCGGCCCTTCAGGAAAGTAGGCAAAGGCGCCACCTGGATTAGCCCCGAACCACGAGACGCAGGTTGCAATGGGGATCCGGTAATCATCAAACAATCCTGAGTGGAGCATCGTGACCAACAGCCACTGCGGCATGCGTTTTCGGTCCGCACCTCGAAACTCAGGGACATCAGTGTGGATCGCCAATTCTTGTCCCGGCGTCAGTATGTTGGCGTAGACGATGGCAGGGACGACCAAAGGACGACCGGTCACCTCTCTTGCAACGTTTAACAGATCGGGATGTGTAAAAAAGGGTTCGACACCGGGCGCCTGAATCTCGTTGCCGTAGGCGTAAGTCTCTCGAAAATAGTTGGTCCGCTGAGCGGCTGTACTCACCTCGTCGGTATTCCCGTGACCGTCAATACCGTGCTGAATATAGTTAAACGCCGCGTCAAACCGTTGAGGGAGAGACTCGCCGATACCCTCGTTCAAGGCCTCTTCTGCGTAAGTACGAAACACCTCACGAGCTTCGGCAATGCGAAGCATCTGATCGGCTTCAGCCGCTGTCATAAATGGCGTCATTGCTTTGTAACTGGCTCGCATAGCGTTCCCTTATTCGTTGTTATTGTTCGTTGTTATTGTCCTTTTTTACCGCGTCTGTGTGGTGCACTCAACAGGCCCCGTCGAATCGGTTAAGGGATGAGCACCGAACTGCCTGTCGTGCGACGCCCCTCAAGATCTTTGTGTGCCGACACCACGTCATCAAGCGAATAGCGTTGATTAATATCCACTGTCAGCGCACCGGACTGAATGAGGTCAAAAATACGATCAGCTGAGGCTTGCATCCAACCCGGTCTGGCCATGTGCGTGGCCAATGTTGGACGCGTGAAGTAGAGCGACCCGCCGAGCGCCAACTCGCCTGGGACGATGGCATCAATTGGACCCGACGCATTACCAAAACTGACGAATGTACCCAGGGGTGCGAGGAGCCCAAGACTCAATCGATAGGTGGATCTCCCCACACTGTCGTAAACCACTGGATAGCCACTCGGTGCAGCGCTGCGAAGCCGCGTCTCGAGATCATCGCCAGCGCTCACAAAACATTCTGCTGCTCCGTGACTCAGGGCGAGTTTGCACTTCGCCTCGGTACTGGCTGTGCCGATCAGACGGACCCCTTTCGCTTTGGCCCATTGGCAGGCAATTAAACCAACGCCCCCTGCCGCCGCATGAAAGAGCACAGTCTCACCCCCGTGGAGCACAAATGTATCGTTGAAAAGGTAGTCCACGGTCATCGCTTTCAGCAATACAGCGGCGGCCTCTTCATCGGTCACGGCGTCGGGGATTTTCACCAGTGCGCTACGCGGTAGGACAATAGCCTCAGCGTACGCGCCCATGGCCATCGCAAAGCCGACCCGCTCTCCCACATTCAGGTCGTCAACCCCATCGCCAATGGCGTCTACACGACCCGCGCCTTCACACCCCAAACCGGTAGGAAGTGCCAGAGGGTAGAGCCCAGAGCGGTGGTAGGTGTCGATTAAGTTGATACCGCAAGCGCTCAGGCAAATGCGGACCTCACCTGGACCAGGCTCAGGCCTTGGCACCTCCCGAATGGACATTTGCTCTGGTCCACCACACGAATCAACTCTCACCGCTCTCATTGTGCTCATATGATTACTCCTCATTGCTGTGTTGACGCTCGAACACCGTATCACTAAAGGCAGTAACGCCTTATTAAGGCCCGTAAAGTCTCGACGGCAGGCTGAATCTGGTCGAGTGGCAGGTATTCATTAGGTTGGTGCGCAACGTCAATAGATCCGGGCCCCATGACAATGGTTTCGAGACCCAGTGACTGGAGAAATGGCGCCTCTGTCGCGAAATTTACAGCGTCAGCGACATGACCCGAGGCAGCCTCGCAGGCAATCACGAGCTCGCTGTCCTTGGCTTGCTCAAAAGCGGGGACGGGTTCAACTAACCGGCGCATTTCGATATCAATACCGTGCAGTGCAGCAATCTCAACCAAGCGTGAATTCAGATCCCGCTCTACGTCTTGGTACTCAAGGCCGGGCAACATGCGGACGTCGAAACTAAAATCGAGCTCCCCACAAATTCGGTTAGGGCTATCGCCACCATGGACGCACCCAAAGTTAAGGGTGGGGACAGGGACAGCCATGAGCTCACAGCGAAACTTCTGCGCCAACTCGTCGCGGTAGTTTGACAACACCGCCAGTAACGTCGGTAAAGCGTCGATAACGTTGTTACCCAAGTCAGGATCAGACGAGTGCCCGCTCCGACCGCGCATCTTGACCCCTTGCATCATGATGCCCTTATGCATTCGCATCGGCCTGAGGTCGGTAGGCTCTCCCACAACGGCGGCTCGAGCCTGTGGTAAGTAGTCTCTGGTCAGTGATCGAGCACCGCGCATGGTGCTCTCCTCGTCAGCAGTCGCCAGCAAATAAAGGGGCGATTTAAACTCTTTTGGATCAAACGCCGCCGCCGCTTCCAACGCCACAGCAAAAAACCCTTTCATGTCGGTACTGCCCAAGCCATACAACCGGCCGTCTCGTTCATCAAGCGTCAGTGGATCCGAATCCCACCCTCCCGCGTCAAATGGCACCGTATCGGTATGGCCAGACAACACAAGACCCGAGGGCTGACCACCCGCCTCACAACAATCGCCCAAAGAAGCTATTAGGTTGGCCTTCGTATTCGCGCCAGAACCCAACTCTTGAATCTCAACAGCCCAGCCATCACCTTCAGCGTACTCGGCAATATGATGAATCACCTTCCGGTTACTGCTGTCCCAGCGTGGGTCTGGCGAACTGACAGAATCAGCCGCAACAAGCGCAGAGACCCGATGAATAATTTGCTGCTCGCTGGTTGGCATAGACCCCTCTTATAAAACCCCAGACCCTTAAAGGGTAGCCTCATCTTGATCCAGCGTCATCACACTTACAACGCCACTAGATCGGTTATGCTGAGGTATGACAGAGCATTTTCAAATTTCGTCAAAAACAAACTCAGACAGTTCGGGAATGACCGTTAACCTGCTGTCACAAGGCGCGTCTATTACTGGAATAACTGTGCAGCTGGCGGGCCGGAGTAGCGACGTCGTACTCGGTTACGCGCAAGCAGAAGATTACGCGTCTGACCCATTTTACATGGGCGCAACGGTGGGACCTGTGGCAAGCCGTTTGCGCGACGGAAAATTTTCAATCGCAGGCGAGTCATTCGCCATTAACGTTAATGAAGTGGCCCGCTCCAACTTACTTCACGGAGGAGCCAGCGGGTTGCACCAGCAAACCTTTGAACCGGCACATCGCCGTAATGATTCTTCGCTTGAGATGTCTCTGAAGCTTGCTCATTTGGAAGACGGTTTTCCGGGCGATCGAACGATTACAGTGCGTTATGTACTGGTCGATCCGTTGAGCCTGCAGATCGATTTTTTTGCGACGACAAGTCAGCCCACGATCATGAACCTAGCCAGTCACCCCTATTTCAATCTGGGGGGCCCGCTTGGTGAGCACGCGCTTAAAATGAACGCCAAAGCGTTCAACGAGGTAGATGATCGACTGCTGCCTACCGGCGCGCTGCATTCAGTCGTCGGGACACCCCTTAACTTCCAGGACTGGCGAAAACTCGACAACACACCAATCGATCACAACTTTGTTCTAAGTGAGGACTCCACGTTACGGCACGCAGCAAGTCTGCGTCTCGCATCTTCAAACCTCCAACTTGATCTCCTCACGACACAGGCAGGACTGCAAATTTATACCGGTGATGACCTATCTGCGCCGTTCACACCGCGCGCCGGTATTTGCCTAGAAGCTCAGGGATTTCCAGATGCTCCCAATCAAGCAACGGCGCCAAGTATCGACTTGATACCGGGGCAGATTTACCACCACAAAACACTTTATCGCTTCGGTCACATCGCTGCGAATTAGGGCTGACCTTTCAACTCTAGTGAAAATCGCGCTCGTCCCACCAAGGGAAAAACTCGGGCATATCACTGCTGACCTTTCCGGGATAACGCGCAGGTCGCTTCTCCAAGAACGATTTAACTCCCTCTTGGGCATCCTCTGATTTCCCCGTAAAGTAAACGCCTCGCGAGTCAATTTGATGTGCCTCCATCGGGTGGTCGGCACCCAACATTTTCCACATCATTTGACGTGCCATTGCCACTGACACAGCCGACGTCTCGTTACAGAACTCTGCTGCCAGGGCCCGAGCGGCGGGCAGGAGTTCGTCTGGAGCGTACACAGTCCTGACAAAACCCCTCTCTAACGCCTCCTCAGCGTTGAAAATTCGACCCGAAAATGTCCACTCTAATGCCGTACTGATGCCTACAACCCGAGGAAGAAACCAGCTCGATGCCGCTTCAGGAACAATTCCTCGCTTTGAGAACACAAACCCGTACTTCGCGTTGTCACTGGCCAGTCGGATATCCATCGCACACTGCATGGTGGCGCCTATTCCGACTGCCGGACCGTTACAAGCAGAGATAACCGGTTTTAAACATTCGAAAATTCGCAGCGTGAGTAAGCCTCCCCCATCACGAGGGATCTCGTCACTCTTGGGCTGGTAATTGAACGTGTCACCGCCGCCGCCAAGATCGGCACCCGCACAGAATGCGCGTCCCGAACCTGTGAAAATAATCGCTTTGACCTCGTCATCAGCATCGGCCGCATCGAGTGCTGCGATGACTTCGTCGCGCATCTCGTTATTAAAGGCATTAAGCCGCTCTGGACGATTAAGTGTGATCGTCAGAATGCCATTTTCGATCTCGTAGAGTATCGTTTCGTAGTTCATTATTAGTATTCTCCCTCAGCGAACTTGAGCCGCATGACACGCGTTATCTGCGGCGGACCTTATTGGAATTTGCATCTTTTAGGATCGAAGAATCGTCTCTAAGCGCTCAATGCACCCGTGCATGCTGCCTTTGATAAAGGGCTCAATGGACTCAGGCATGACGGAGGTCTGCCAAACCAGTTTGCAACCGGTCTCGCTCGCCGTAACTTGCACTCGCGCATGATGTGACTCCAGACCACCGGGACTCTCAAAACAGGCATATTCAAGCGTCCGAGACTCATCGTCGTGCTTCAGAATGCGTTCTTTAATAGCGCCTGCTCCAGGCAGGACAAGTGACCTCACCTCTCCATCAAAAGAGCAACTTTCAACACCCGGCACCCAATCGACCCGATCAGGTGTTCCAAGAATGTCCCATAGCGCCTCAGGGGTTGCCGCGAATTCATGATGGATCTCTATCGCCATTTTCTAAGTACCTTATTTTGCCGTTAGGGGCTGAGGATTTACAGTATCGAAAAAAGCGGCTCGCCGGCAATGCACACCTGCGCTAAAATGATAGCGTGATTTGTGCGAGACTCACTGTGCGAGACTCACGTTGGCAAGCATTGCAGCCGTTACACCAGCACATCTCGAACAGGACAATACGATGGTTAACATCACCATTTGGCACAATCCTCGCTGCTCAAAATCACGAGTCACGCTCGGCCTGCTGCAAGAAAAGGGGATCGACCCGGTTCAAGTCAAATACCTCGAGAAACCACCGACAGTCGCTGAAATAACAGCAGCCCTGATCGCACTTAAGATCCCGCCATTTGAGCTCATGCGACGCAACGAGCCCGCGTTTAAAGAACTTAAGCTGTCCAAAGAATCCACGGATAATGAACTTATTGCCGCTATGGCAAATCACCCCGTATTGATCGAGAGGCCCATCGTTTTTGCAGGTAAGAACGCTGTCATTGGGCGACCACCAGAAAATGTGCTGCGGCTCTTAGAGGACTGAATTTAAGGCAAAGTTTTCCTGCAGGAATATGCCGACCTGCAAAAAAGTCTTCGCCCAGAAAGGGTGCGAACAGCTAGACGACTTATCGCCGAGCGTCTTCTATTTCGACCACTTCTACGACTGATTTAATCGCTTTATTAAAGTCGCTTTCAAGCCCCTGCCGATGCCATTTAGTCAGCAGACACGTGATTTGCTTCTCAAGAAAGCGCCTTTCCATCTTTAGTAACACGCAGCTCAGATTAGTATTATCCACTGCTTCCCCCAGGCGAGCTGGCGATTAAATGTTTGCCGCTCTGTCTCCACAGTACTCTAATGTGAAGTTATATCCATCAATATCCGCCGTTTTTTACTCGTGCTGGCTGACTGAAGGACACGATGGAGCCGGTTTTCGGCGCCAGGCTTGTGCTACGGCGCGATGGTCGCATCTGACGTTGCAACACAGTGCAGACGCGAGCCCGCAGATTGCGCCGACTCGACTCTAAAGGCGGGCCATCGTCCAGCGACACTCTGTCAAAAGGGGCCCAGTTATCACTTAACCGGTGCACCCCCCCTTGCCACATCCCTGAGTACTGACTTACTTTGGTGTCAATGCCGACAACTTTTGAGGGTTTTCATGGCGCGACTCACGATCGGACTTTTTGCGTTCCTACTTCTTTTAGTCGCAGTACTGCCTATTTTTGGCTTGAATTTGGTGCTCTTTATGAACCCTAGACTCGAGCCCTTCGAGGCCCACACTACAACCCTTTACCTTTTCGTAAACCGCTCAGCGGCCTATGCGTCCATAGCCTTTTTTGCCCTTAACTACCTGCGCCACAAGCGGCCACTGTCCTCGGTCTCCCCACTGCTGGTTTTTTCTAATTCATGCCTCATCTTTGGCCCTATTTATATCGTACTGGCACCCGAATTCTCCTGGGGGCAGCTTGCACCGCTACCCCTGTTCGTTGGGCTGAGCTTGTTTTTCTTCCGGCAGAATCAAAATGAATCAAAAAAAATATTCGTTGATCATTGGTGATCGAGCTTAACGGTCGTTTTAAGCGAAGTTAGGCGTCTTCAGCGTGCGAAAATATCTGCTCAATCGGCATGGCAAACAACGCCGCGACTTTAAACGCGAGGGGTAGACTAGGATCGTACTTGCCTTTTTCAATAGCGTTGACGGTCTGTCGGGTGACATCCAATGCGCTAGCCAAGTCAGCCTGGGTCCAATTTCGCTCTGCTCTCAACACCTTCAGCTTGTTTTTCATTCACTCGTGCGCCTCATCCACAGCACAATGACCGCCACGATATAAGTGACACCCGTGACAAAAAGAATATTGGTGGGTCGTGTATCCGCTAAAAGACCTGCGGGTTCCATATTTCCGTAAGTCACAGTCACTATAGCGGTCACGCCCAAAGTAATGGCCATTGCTTCAAGATGAGTTTGTTTTTGCAACTCATCCATACTCATAAGGTGCCGATACTGTGCTACGAGCATGATCGCTCCTGTGATCAGGTTCAGGACGATGGCAATCAAGGTCATTGTTGGATCAAATTCCCACCACAGTCTTGGCCCGAATGCTACGACAGCTGTGGTTGTTACCCAGCCACTCGTGCAGAGAAGCAACCTGACGGACGACTGATTAATCCTCGTATTGAGATCTGTGCTGCCATTTTCATTGCCCTTCAAAGTTAAGCTCCTATTACATAAAGTAAAGTATCCTTTACATCATATGCACCATCAGAATTAAAGTAAAGGCTGCTTTACATCTTCGCCAGTTGAATGACGGTATTTGTGTGCTGTCAGATTCAGCAATGGGCAGACCATAATGGCGCGGACGCGAGCGCTTCCCAGTTGAACACGCGGCTATCGGTCCTGAGAGTTCGACTCTGAGTCCGTGTAGACTCAGGGCAGGAATGCTTGCGGTGACGACCAAAACACCTTGATCACCAACATGCCACAACCCTATTCTACTCCCAGAATTTCGTTCAATTTAACGCCCGGAGTTATTACCACCACTCGGCGCGTGTGTGAGGAGCACAGTGACATGTCGCTTATTATTCCTGCTATTAAGTACGAAGACTGCAACGCTGCTATCGACTGGCTTTGCACCGTGTTTGGCTTCGAAACACATTTTTGTGTTGAGGGGCCCAGTGATACGGTGGCTCACGCACAGCTGAGGCTCGGCGAATATATGATTATGGTCGGCTCGACTGACAGGTCCGATTTCGGTGTCCTGAACGTGACACCAGGTCAAGTCGGGGGCAAGGTGACAACCAGCCTCTACGTCTGTGATGAAGACGTGGACACACGCTTCGCCCACGCTGTTTCGGTCGGCGCTGAGATCGCCATAGCGCTTAGAGACGAAGACCATGGGGGCAAGAGCTTTTCCTGTCGAGATTTAGAAGGCCATCTTTGGACGTTTGGGAGTTACAACCCATGGCACTGATGAACACTCAACTACCTGGGGTGACTCGATACCTCGAGTAACCGTCTTGGGACGTGTAAACCCCTTGGCCCTGATCAATGGCGATGCTTAGGCCAACCCACAGTCCTCTGAATTTCTAAGGTGGACGCAGAGCAGCGCTCTGACAGGTTTTGAAAAAAGGTTTAATCATAAAATCAACCGACGTAGCGCTGCGGGCAGTGTGTTGATTATCACGACAAAAAGAAGGGGCGTTTAACGCCCCTTCTAAATCACAGCCATCGCAATGGCGCGGTTTACAGCCGAAGTGCCTAACCGTAACGCTCAGACAGCACAACTGAGCAGTAGACCCATCGTGTGCTTAATCGCGACGCTACTTGGGTCTGGATTCGGGCTGATACTTATAATATCCCGCCACCGGAATCATCAGGTGAGCATAGGGCGTTCCGGGGAACATAACGTAAGGCGCACCCGTCGTGAAGTCAGTCGGATAGTTAGCCAAGCTAGTGGGGTCTTTGGGCATTAACATGAGGTGGGGGCCAGACTCGATCCACTCTCCCGCCACAGCATCGGCTTTGTTAAGAACCCCAGCTTTAGTGTTGTCTTCACCCATGTCGCCATGCAACATCCACATGAACGTATCTCGCTCCATTACCGGGGCTTTTCCTGCCATGTAGCCCATCATCCACTTCATTCCCTCGCCGTCGTGGCACGCGGGCATGGCTTCGTGGGCAGAGCGCCACCCGCCGCTGGGCACCGGTCTTGGATTTGCTGATTGGCAGATCCAACCATTGGTTCCCTCGCGCAAAATTGCGCCGTCGATACCGATGACTGTTGCAAAATCCCCCAAAAAATCGGGCGCGGCAGAGCTGTAGGCTTTGATTTGCCAAGCCGCAGACGTATGGTCAACAGCACTTTCGCCCTCTTTGTGGTGCCCGGCCAAAGCAGCACACGACATAAACAACGCACATATTCCTGCTAGATACTTCATAACTCATCTCCTCGCATCAGTGTCATTTTTGTAATCTGCTTCACTTTACATTTTTCTTTATGACAGTTTGATGTCCGTAAAGTAGGACGCTACGCGTGTTGCGTTGTTAAAGTGGTTCAGACGCGAGTCTTCCTTGAAACCGCGGCAGCGTTACTTGATGCGCCTGAGCGAACTGTTAGCGAAGCGAGAAAAACGGGGCCGTGACTGCTGTCGCCTCACTGATGTTGGTTCTGCGTATGACGCAGCTCAGTAAAGCCCGCTAACTGGCTTTGCAATCATCAGCCAAGTTGCCGCTACTAAAGGAAGGGTGCTGATGAGCCCCCAGATTAACCAGCGGCGTGAAAGCTTTCGGTACTCATCCCCAACATCGTTTCCAGTAAAACTCCGTGCCAGACGTGCTTGTCGAACTTGTATTGGTACAAGTAAAAGAAGCCAGATCAGGCCCGCCACAACGAATAACAGTTGGCTCACAAGCAACCAGTGTAGCGTCAGCGGCCAACCGGCGAAAAAGACCATGAAATAGCCTCCCCCCATTAGCAGCACGACGCCCCAAACGGTCATGGACCAGTCCGTATAGGTCACTAGCTTTTGGGCAAAGCTAAGCACTTCAGGTTGTTGAGTGCGGTCTGCAAAGTATTTCCAGATGGCGGTAACCGTAATGTTACCCATGAGCATGACCACACCCGTTACGTGCAGAAATTTTGCGATTTCGTATGCCACAGCGCAGTGAACCTCTCAAAACTTGAAGCTGGAACGTCACGCGAGCCCAAGGGATCGCCGTTCCTCTCGAATGAGTAAAAGTAACAACAATATGAATGTGGACTGCAGTAATACATAGACCGTCATAAATCCGGGATTACTAATCGCGCCATCTAACACCAACAAATTTGCGGTGCCCGAAAATAGGAAATATGTGAGCATTGCGGCAAAACTCATCATCATAGTCTCAAGTCTCTGACCTAGTAGCAGCCAAGCATGGAGTACAACCAACATCATAAACCCCGCAATAAATCTAAACTGCTGGAGCTCTTGATGTTCACGCATGCTACTCCACCCATAGGCTAGATAGGGGTCTAGAGCACCGATCAAAAACGCACCAATGTACGTGACGGCAAGGGCAGAAATAACAATGAGATAGCGTTTAAAGGGCTCGGTTTTAAAGGCCAAAGCTTCTCCATATGTACTAAGCTTCATGGCCGGACTTCTTTGCATTTGCAAAAGCGCCTCAAGCTCATCGTCCGATAATCTGAGCTCTTTGGAAGGACGTCTTTGCGAAAGCGTCTCAAACCTCTCGCCCGTTACTATTTTGATGCTCTCTTCACTTTTTTCAGTCATCGAAATCGACCCTGCGCGACTCAATAGCCATGTAAGTAATTGCGACAAGAAAGAACGGGCGAGTAAATTGAGTTGCCTTTCCCGTAATTAGTTCTGGGACGAATAACACATTATCCAGCGCAAGGCTGTCCTCCAAAAATGTAACCCAAGCGAGGGTGGCGCCAATGACCAACATGGGAGAGACGTCCCTGCCGGTAATTTTCAAAAATACATAAAGGCTGCCAAGTCCCAGCATAATGATGCTGCGATAGTCCATTAGCGTCTGCGACAAGAAAATAGCATCAGGCGTGTCCAAGACGGGGCCGCCCAGCCGGTGCAGGAGAACCGCATGACTCACCGCAAGAGCCAAAAAAAGGTACACAACCACCTCACAAATGCGATAGCTCATTTAATCGCCTCAGACAAAGCAGATACTACGATCCCAGTCTTGCATCCCTGAGACAACCTGCATTTGAATGCTTTGGTATGAAAGCCGCCCCGGGGTGGTAAAACCTTTGTCATTGTCGCAGTAGTTCCCCACCAGACACATCAGAGGCCAATTTGAAAAAGTAGGTCTTTGGAAACAGGGCCATGATTGCTGTTGTTTAACTGCTGTTGGTTGTGGGGAGCGACATTGGAGGCTGATTTGGATTTTGTGACGCGCGCAAAGAAAGACGCATATCCGCCCTTTATTACCTGCCAAATGCCCCACTTCAATCACGCTAGATTCATCTGAAAAGTCGCCGTGAACCATTGAAGTACACAGACTCTTTACACAGAGTTGAGAGAAAATTTGCGTAGGTACGCTGTCTAGAAGTAATGGCGGAGCGGACGGGACTCGAACCCGCGACCCCCGGCGTGACAGGCCGGTATTCTAACCAACTGAACTACCGCTCCAGGTAGACGACACTTAAAGTGTCTGTTGTGTACTATCCAAACTCCAGAAGAGAATGGTGGGTGATGACGGGATCGAACCGCCGACCCTCTGCTTGTAAGGCAGATGCTCTCCCAGCTGAGCTAATCACCCCTGAAAGACGTGGCGATTATAGAGACGCCTGCTTTAGTGTCAATTGCCTTTCACGCATTCACCTGCATTTTTTTCAATTATGTAACGAGATATCCGCAACTTGTGTAAACTCCGCGCTTTAATGAACAGCTCGAGTATCCACCGTGGAACTTTACAAAGACTTTCGTTTTGAAGCGGCACACCGGCTCCCATTCGTTCCCGAGGGACACCCCTGCGCGAGACTACACGGTCACTCTTTCTTTGTGCGTCTGACGATCGACGGTGAAGTAAATCCTGAAACGGGTTGGGTCATGGATTTTGATGACATAAAGGGAGCATTCGCCCCGCTTCTCGATCAACTCGATCACTATTATCTCAACGACGTTAAAGGTCTCGAAAATCCAACCAGCGAAAATCTCGCTAAGTGGATCTGGAATCATTTAAAACCGAGGCTTGCTGAGCTTTGTGCGGTCGAGATTCGTGAAACATGCACTGTTGGCTGCGTTTACCGAGGCCAGTAGCCCACCGAAAACGATGCTATTTCGGCGCGCCGTGTCAAAAAAAAAACAATATTTTTTGTAAAACCTATTGACTCATGAAAATATCTTATTCACATCGGGCTATCGGCTCCTCGTTTAACCCTACTTAGTCGTCAGTCCCTTCAAATCGCTTTACAAATGACTCATAACTTATTGATTTTATTGTAAAAATAGATAGTGGTTAATTTTTAACCAATCTGAGAACGACCCAATAGACAAAGGGTTTCTGGCGCCAACGAACAAATTACCCACCAAATTATCCACAGGTTCTGTGGACACTTTTGATCGCAAAAGACGCACGTTCATGGTGCGAAAAAGCGACGGACAATCGTAAGCACTGTTTCCGGTTGCTCTTGGTGCAGCCAGTGCCCCGCATTCTTTACGGTAACCATCTGAAGGCGCTTAAAAAGCGGTGTGAAAGCTGTCTTTGCGTCGGTGGGAACATAGTCGGAATGCGCACCGCGTATGAAGAGCACGGGGCCATCGAAGCACAACGCTTCACTCTGCCCCACGCCAACCGCCGCTAGAATAGAAACGTAGCCCGCCTCGAGGCCCGCAAGGTTAAAGCGCCAACGAAGAAACCCCTCATCTGAAAGCACGGCACTTGCCAGGAGAAAGTCGGCCACCTGAGGCTCGTCCAGGTGACGCAGCAGAAGCTCCCGTGCTTCGCGCCGTGTGCCCACACGGCCGCCCTCTACTGACCGTAGGGCTAAAAAAATGGGGTCGTGACGACGTTCATACGCCTTTGGCGCGATATCCAACACGATGAGCTTATGAACCAGGTCTGAGCGCATGAGTGCCATCTGCATGGCGACTTTACCCCCCAGCGAATGGCCCACCAGCAAGACCTCAGTCAGCTTCTCAGCATCCATCCACTGGGCGACTCGCTCGGCATACTGCGCAACAGAGGGCCTTTCAAGCCAACTCGAACGGCCGTGATCGGGCAAGTCGACACTAAAGACACGAAAGTCATGGCTAAGGCCTCGTGCTAACTGGCCTAAGTTATTGCCCGAACCAAACAAACCGTGCAGTAACACGACCGCGCGATCGCCTTGCCCCGTCGATCTAACGTTTAAATGGTCTGCCACTCGTGGTTCTCCTTTGTTACGATCACGCCAGCTTACTTCTTTGTCGTCGCTATGAGGGATACTGTGTCCACTACTAATAAACGTGCTTTGAGCATTTATTTTACCGCTGTGCTGACCGGTCTTGCACTGCTTAACGGCTGCGCATCGGGGCCTATTTCTGGTGGCGGTTACAACTCGACCACGCCGACTAATTCGATCGACCAGGAGGCCTTGGCCACGGCCCAGATAAAACGCGTCGTGATCGCAGACATCAACTTAGGGTCACCCTCACGAAAGTACATGCAGAAAAAAGAAAAGTCGGTCGATGTTGTCGTCGCCGCGGCGCTTGCACGTCACGGCTGGGAAGTCGTTTCTTCAAGAGAGTTTTCACAGCGATGGCGAAACGCCGTATCGATGTACGGTAATCCAGTCGATCCCACGACAGGGCGTGTCAACGGGAAAACATTTTCTCGCATTGTCCAAACTGTGCGTGACCAGATTATGGAAAGCGCGCAGATAGACGCACTTGTCTTCACCGATCTCCTGGAAAAAGACGTGTACTTTACACAGGGTGTAAACCGCGTCGCACGTTGGGATGGCGTGAGCCGAAAACCCCCGACACAAGGCGCCGGCGATGGCGTGTCGGTCAACTTCAATTGGGGCGTACCTGTCGCAGCGACCACAGTTCGTGTCTCTGTCTTTAATGCCGACCTGAAGCTTTTGTTCAGTGGAGAAGGCGGCATTGCCCTTAATGAGGCTGTTGACGTTCGCAGCGGTTCAGGATTTATTCGTCGTCGCGAAATTTTGGGTAATGAAAGCCACATCGAAGAAGGCGTTGCTATTGCGCTTCACCCTTTAGTCCCTATGTCGAAATGGCCTGGAAACCCTGACTGAGCGGATTATCCAAACAAAGCGCTGGTTCGGTCGAGCACCCAAAACGTCGAAACGGCGCCAAGAACGTAAACCGGCGCCCGTGACAGCCACGTCGCCCGGCTGAAGCGGGTCACGACCAGTCCAACGCCGGTCAGAAGTGCAATGAACGTAAGCTGGCCCGCCTCAATTCCCAGATTGAAAAACAGCAATGCGGTCGGCAGGTACAGTTGCGGTAGTCCAGTCTCCGCCAGAGCCCCAGCGAAGCCCATGCCGTGAAGTAGACCGAATCCGCCTGCGAGGTACCAGGGCCGTTGCCAAAGCCTGCTCTCTCGCCCAGGCCGTGATAGCTCTACGGCGAGCACCCAAATGGAGACGGCAATGAGCCACTCAATTAACGACTCGGGATTAGCCACAATGCCCAGCGACACGAGCGCCAAGGTCACACTGTGACCCACGGTGAATGCGGTGACAGTGTAAAACAAGCGTCTTCCCCATCCGACCAGTAACAAAAGACCCGCGACAAAAAACAGGTGGTCGGTACCCACCGCAATGTGTTCAGCACCAAGCCACAAGTAATGCAGCGCCGTCGACAGGGCAGAGCGCTGAGCCGGCACCAGAAACTCTGGATTTTGGACAGTGAGGACTTCTTGAAAAAACACGTCGGGCTGAGGCCTCACCGACACGACCGCCGAAGACTGATTAGCAGCCAGCCCCGAAACGCTCAGCACTAGACCTTCAAGTGTTGCATCACCGCACGACCACTGTTGTCGAAGGACCTTCCCGGTCCCCTCCGGAAACCAAGGCGTTTCAGAAATTACGTCACAACCCGCGGGAGCTACAGGTAACATCGGTACGTTTGATGTTGCTTGAACCGGCGTTTTCCAAACAACAGAAATTTCGCCGTTAGACAGAGCGCGTACATCGAGCGCTGATGGCGCAAAGCGATGTGCCTCGGCAATCAGTGGCGTTACAAGCAGCAGTAGAACACTCAAACATCTTCTCACAGCAGCACCTCGTAACCCGCAAGCGTCGCATTCACCCAATTTTCTATAGTTTCGCTGTCTCGATCTCGCCGGATGTCTCTCGCCACGTCCTGAGCGACCTCGTCAAACCGTTTGACACGACTTTCAGCGATGTCTTCTACCCACACCCAGTGATTTCCGAAAATCGATTGAAGCGGCCCCACCCACTGGCCCAAACGTTCGGCCTTGACAGAAAAACGCTGCGTAAAGCCATCGCCAAATTGCCGTGAAATCTCCGCGAGACTCCGGTCTTTAAAGGTATAACCCGCTAAAAAGACATCACCCAACGCGCGCGCGTCAGCCAGACTTGCGCCCTCGCTGAGTGCGGTGACAAGCTGCTCAACACGTGTCTGACTTGCCTCGTTGCGAAGAAAAACGTGACTGAAACTGTATCGTATTGGCTCCTCGAAAAGGTCAAGCTGCGACTGATATGCCGCCCTTAACGTCGCCTCTGAAATCGATGGCTCGCCGCGACTCGCGACGATCAAGGTCTCCATGACCTGCACCGTTCGTCGGCGAATAACCTCATCAGCAAGATGCAGGCGCAGCTCTAGTGCTTGCGTGAGTAACTGCGAGTCCTCAGCGTCTTGCTCCGGATCCATAAACCGCATGTTGCGAATAAGACGGCGCTGAACAACCAGATCGTCTTCTATGAATCCACGGTGCAAAGCCTCCGTAAAAAGAAGCTCATCCCTGAGTTCTCGCTCTTTGATCATCTGTTGCTGCGCCGTGGAGAGCGGCTTCCCTTGAAGTTGGGTCAACGCCTGCACTTGCAGCGCAACACGCTCAGCATTAGGGGGCCCAATGATCGGTTTTGGCTCAGGAAACAGTGCGCGATCTGCTACAAACAGAACCATGCCAATCAAAACAAACTGACACCAGACCGACCGTAGCAACCGCATTAGAACACTCCCCAAAGAGCGCTAAAAATGCGTCATGAACTCAGCCGGGTCAAGCACCGGAAGCTTTTTTGATGGCCCTTCTCTCGTTCCGAGATACAAAAAGCCAATAACTTCATCTTGCACACCGCCGCCGAGTGCCGCGACCACACTCGGATCAGTGGCGTACACGCCCGTTCGCCACATCGAGCCGAAACCCAACGCGTTTGAGGCCAGCGACATGGCATAGGCCGCTGCAGCCGCAGACCCAATTTGTTCATTACGCTCGACCTTGGGGTGGTTCTTGAACTGCAGCATGACCGCAATAATTGTGGGTGCACGCTGTGGCGCCTTCAGTGCTTTCGCCAATTGAGACTCATCGGTGACGCCACGAAGTCGTAAACTGTTCTGAAGCACAGTCCCCAGCTGTTCCCGCCGATCACCCTCAATGACAACAAAATGCCAGGGTCGCAGCAGTCCATGATCAGGCGCTCGCATGCCTGCACGAACAATGTCGGTAATTTGATCCGGCGTAGGACCAGGAAGGCCCAACGCGCTGTGAGAAACGCGGTCGGTCAGCAGCTCAAGGAGAGAATTCACATCGGTGCTCATCATTTAAAGTGACCTATCCTAAAATTATTAAGTATCGAGCTGCCATTTATCCGGCATCAGTCTCGTCTGCGTATCAATACTGACATCACCCAGCGTCAACATCCCCTCCACTGCCTTTATATCGTCGTCATCGAGTACACCGTCGTTGAAACGATACAACGGTTGCCAGTCCCCTGCTAACCGCGCCGACTCAATATCCATGCGTTCTTTCTGGGTACGCTCATGACGTTCGCGCCAAGCCTCGATCGCGCGGGCGCCATGTAAACCTTTGAGAACAGCGTGAGACGAATCGGGACTCAGCACTGTCGCAGTCGCATTGTTCCCCCCAAAGCCCTTACTGTTCACCAGCGAGTAAGTACAGCGATCCGTAGGCGTGTTGTCCAGTAAAAAGCTCAATCGGTCCGTATGTACATCGGGTGCAAGACTGGGAATGGTTCCGATACCCGGAATCCACTGAGACTCCCAGATACCCAACAGGGCAGACAGCTGATCACCCGCTGCCGCGCCCAACGAATGCCCCGTGTGGCCTTTAACCGCCGCCACACGCCAGTCATCAATACCTAATGCCTGAGCGACGGTACTCATTATCGCCGACTCTGTCGTTCTGTTCTGAGGGGTACCCGTCCCGTGAGCCATCACCAGCCCTTCTGACCGAAACGATTTCTCTCCGACAATGTCGCGAGCCGCCTGTGCAGCGCGGGCCATGGTCAGGTAGTTGCCCGGACCTGGTCCAGGAATGGACTTCTTCGGACCGTCCGCATGTACCGATACAAAAGGGACAGCACCTAAAACTGGCGCGCCCTGCTCCAGTGCGAGGTCGTCATCCATGAGCACCAAAATTTGAGCTGATTCGGCAATAACAAAACCACAGTTCACTCCAAACGGACGGCAAGCTGACCCATGATGTATTGCCGCGTCATCATTGAGCCCCTGCAGCGCTCGCAGTCCTTTGTCAGTCGCCAAAGCCCCCATTGCCACGTAGCCGTCCATCAGTGATGGCAGAATAGGCGCCTCAGCGGCTCCGACGACCGCGACTCGAGCGCGGCCCGAGCGAATATCTTCAACACCCCGTTGTAAGTTGTATAAAAACGTCGCACAGGCCCCAAGCGCTGGCCCAGTATGACCTAGCGACTTCAACACGTAGGCGTTCAGGAAATCACCCGGCATTTCTGCAAAACCCAACGGGCAATGCTTCGACGTCACGCGTTCCCCACGAAGCGATGCCGTCAGCATCCCACCGGTTGCTGCGTCGTCGAGCTGCCCCATGGAACTCGACACATAAACGCTGACCGCATCAGGTGCCAGGTTTGCAGTGAGCTGGTCCCAATCAATCCCTAAATCGGCAAGCGCATCGGACATGGCAAAAATAGACATTTGCAGACCACGCGGATGATTCCGAGATGTGTAAAGTGCGGCGGGGTCAAAGCCTGCGGGCAACTGACCCGCAACACTCACCTCAAAGGGCCGCTCTGAGGCTACGAAAATAGTTTCGCCTGAAGACAGCCCACGAAGGCTATCGCTCGAGCGTGATGTCGCAAAGCCGTCTGGGCTTAGATTAACGACCCCGTGAACGTCATCGACGAGAAACCGAAGGTTCGTGGGGACGGCCGCCGGGTCAAAATAGTCGCGAGTAATCTTGCGCACTAACGTCCCAGCAAGAATGTCATCGCCCTCTGAAGCGTCCATCATGCTCGAGAGTGCAGCCAATGTTTTTTGCTGTTCCGAGCGCCCAAGCGCGTCAAACACCAATCGATTATGGGCGTGTCGATGGGATGTTCTCCCCGCCGTATTCACACCACCAGAAGCAACAATCACAGGCAACTTCGCCATGTTTTTCTACCGTCAGCATTACAGATGTCTCTGGATTGTAGATTCAAGGCGCGCTAGCATTTGTGTTTTTAAGACGCATATCATGAAAAAACAGACGGAAAAAATTCGCATCCCGAAAATTGCGGCGCTGATTCACGACTTCGCACTCGCAAGCTCCGTCACGCTGCCGATGGAACTCGCCATGGCAGCCGCGCAAGTCACAGGGCACAGTCTCGGATCACGAGGTGCCGTGCAACTGCTGTCCCCAGACGGTGGCCCAGTGACGACCAGCGGTGGCTTAACCATTAACACCCAAAGCATCGATGAAGCCGGGCAGCTGGATCTACTGGTTATTGCAGCGGTCTGGCGAGACCCTCGACGGGTCCTCACCCGACACCCTTCTTTGGTCCCATTTATAAAGAAAACCATTCAGCAGGGAGCCGCTGTCGCGGCTGTAGGGACCGGTAGTTTTCTTCTCGCCGAAACGGGTTTGCTCAACAATAGGCCTGCGACAACTCACTGGTTTTGGTTCAACGAATTTGCGACGCGTTACCCCAAGGTCGACCTGCGGCGTGACCAACTCATTGTCCAGTCAGACAACCTCTACTGCGCGGGCAGCGTTAACTCAATCAGTGACCTACTGGTTTACCTCATGGGAAAATTTTACAACGCTGAAGTCGCACGACACGTAGAGAATCAATTTTCGCCAGAGATCCGTCGGCGCTTCAAGTCAACCCTTTTAGGCTCTCACATACTCCAAGAACACCGCGATGAAGTGGTCTTGGATCTGCAGTTGTTCATGCAGGAAAAGCTTGCCAGCCCACTGTCTCTGTCCAGTATCGCTCAACAGTTTCAGTTGTCAGAGCGGACGCTGACACGTCGTTTTCAACGCGCCGTGGGCACATCACCCTGGCAGTACCTACTGAATCTAAGACTGTCCGAGGCCGAATCGCTGCTAAGAACCACCAATCTATCGATCACGGAAATCGCCGCTGAAGTGGGTGTCAGCGACTCTGCGCACTTCGCACGCCAGTTTAAAAAATCAAACCGCTTAAGTCCGTCGGAATATCGTAAAGCTGTACGAGGCAAAGTCTTTTCAACGATTTGAGTGCGACTCCGCATTGTGACCCCACTTTGGCTGTGGCTTAATCCCCCCCCCACAACGTTTTGAGAACAACGAGGAAGGCCATGTCAGAGGCGATTTACATTGTAAGCGGTGCCAGAACGCCTATGGGCGGACTCATGGGTGACTTGGCGACGGTTCCTGCGACCGAGCTCGGCAGCACGGCCATTCGGGCCGCCGTAGAACGCGCAAGCATCAGCGCTGCATCGGTCGACGAGGTCTTTATGGGTTGTGTGCTTCCCGCCGGACTAAAGCAGTGTCCTGCCCGGCAAGCGGCGCGCAATGCCGGACTTCCAGACGACGTCGGCGCAGTGACTGTCAACAAAGCCTGCGGAAGCGGCATGCAAGCCACTATTTTCGGAATCGACAGCATTCGTGCCGGCACCAACAGGGTTGCAGTCACCGGTGGGCTCGAAAGCATGTCTAATGCGCCGCACCTCATGCCCACAGGGCGTGCCGGTCAACGCCTTGGTCATACCAGTATTTACGATCATATGTTCATAGACGGTCTTGAAGACGCCTACACAGGCGCTGCCATGGGAACGTTTGCACAGAAGACCGCGGATGATCACGGGATTACCCGTGAAGCGATGGATGCGTTCGCCATTCAAAGCCTCAGCCGAGCCCAGATGGCGATTGAGCAAGGTCTTCTGAAAGCCGAGACGGCGACCGTTGATGTCAAAACGCGTCGAGAAACCATTAGCGTTGTCGATGATGAGCAACCGCATAAAGGGCGCATCGACAAAATCCCAAGTCTTCGCGCAGCGTTTACAAAAGACGGCACCATCACCGCAGCCAACGCAAGTTCGATTTCTGACGGTGCCAGTGCACTGGTTCTGGCGAGTGAGTCTGCTGTTCAAGAATTCGGCTTGAAGCCCATGGCCCGAATTATTGCGCATGCGCGATCGAGTCGTGCTCCCGAAGAGTTCACGTTAGCCCCTGTCGATGCCATCTCGTCGCTGTTGAATAAAACCGGTTGGTCTACCGATGACGTAGATCTCTGGGAGATTAATGAAGCATTTGCTATGGTCACCATGCTCGCGACGAAAACGCATGGACTGGATCATGAAAAAGTGAATGTTCATGGCGGCGCTTGTGCCCAAGGCCACCCTATTGGCTCAACAGGATCCAGAATCATCGTCACCCTTATGCATGCACTTCATCACTACGGCAAAGCGCGCGGTATTGCTGCACTTTGTATCGGGGGTGGAGAGGCAACTGCTGTTGCAATTGAGATGTGCTAAGCCAGGAGAAATAACATGGCGCTCGACACCGTCCCCGATATTTTGGACGACATCCGTGAAGGTAAAATGGTCATCCTCATGGATGACGAAGACAGAGAGAATGAGGGCGACCTTGTTATTGCTGCAGAAAAAGTCACTCCGGAGATTATTAATTTCTTTGCCAGTGAAGCCTGCGGACTGATCTGTATGCCGATTACGGCGGAGCGCGCGCGTCAGCTGCGTATTCCACTGATGGTTCGCGACAATCGCTCACAGCACGAAACGAACTTTACTGTGTCGATCGATGCGACTCATGCGGTAGGCCCTGGCGTGAGCGCCAGGCAGCGTGCGCATACGATTTTGGAGGCTGTAAGGTCGGATGCGAAAGCGGCAGACATCGCACAACCGGGGCATATTTTTCCCTTAGTCGCCAAGCCAGGTGGCGTACTTCAGCGAGCAGGACATACTGAGGCCGGTGTGGATCTCGCACGAATGGCGGGCTGCGAGCCAGCGGCTGTAATCGTTGAGATCATGAACGAGGACGGCACCATGGCGCGCAGGCCTGAGCTTGAGGTCTTTGCAAAAAAGCACAATCTACGCATCGGAACCATTGCAGATCTTATCGAGTATCGTGCACTGCACGAGCAATCCGTCAGGTGTACGGGCGAATTTCCAATTGATACGCAGTGGGGCAAATTCACACTGACCACATTTGAAGATTTAGTCGACGGTCAAATTCAATACGCGCTCCACCAGGGTGACCTCACGGGACCCGATTTACCGGTGCGAATTCAACCCATTAACACCCTACGTGATGTTTTAGGCACAAAATTGCCTCAGGGCTCTCAGGGCTGGTCATACGAATCGGCCATGGCGTTTATCGCCGAGCAGGGTCGGGGACTGGTCGTCATGCTGGGGGGTTGGGAATCTCCGGAAGCCATTATGCGCAATATTGCTGAGCTTGCGGGCCAAGCGGAAGTCGAGGCGCCACCCAGAAACTACAGAGTCATCGGTACCGGGGCGCAAATTTTGAGGCATCTGGGAGTCACCAACATGAACGTCATGTCGGCTCCCATTAAGTTTAATGCCATCTCTGGATTTCAGCTGGAGGTGTCGGGCTTCATACCACGCCCGCCTCAATAGCGGTTACTCGCTGTGAAACGTAATCGCTGATTCCAGATCTGTCCGGTCCGTGACGACGTCGTTAATGGGTGTGTCGAGCGGATAGCCAAAAGACATGCCGAACATGAGCCGGTGCTCGTCGGGAACCCCGATCACTTGGCGAATTTGTTTCGCCATGAATCCCAGGGCAGTTTGCGGACACGAGCCCAGTCCCTGTGCAGTCAGACCCAACATGACCGTTTGAGTAAACATGCCTAAATCGCAGGCTTCGCGCAGACCGAAGCCTTCTGGGAGCATAAAAAACGCGACTGCGGGTGCCTCAAAGAATCGAAAGTTTCCTAAAAACCATTCCTGACGCTTTGCTTTTTCCTCACGAGGAATGGCCAAGGCGTCATAAAGTGCTTTTGCCGCACCATATTGACGGTCTTTGTAAACGCCCTCGTAAACACCGTCATAGGGAAAGTCAGGCGCCACATCGCCTGAGGCGAAGGCGGCAGGTAATGCCTCTCTTAAGGCCTCAAGTTTCGCACCCGTGACAATGTGAACGAACCAAGGTTGGGTATTGCAGTTACTGGGGGCTCGAAGCGCCGGCCCAAACACACTGGCTATGGTTTCGCGGCTAACGGGGTCCTGCTTGAAGGCCCGAATAGACCTGCGCTCGTTAACAATCTCTTGAAAAACCCTTCCCGCATCACTCATTCACATCACCCAAAACATTAAAAAAAATCGATCGTTGAGGCTACACCGACTTTTAGACGCCGTGAATACCGCAAATGCCTAACCCATCACTCAAGACGCGGACTAGAACGCGCGAACGCTCCCATCTGGATTCAGCGGGGGTTGCTCTGTTGCTCCCCAGGATGCCTCAAAACCAGCCACGCCCAGCGGCGGTGTCGGACGCTTTGCCTGCTGACTGGGGCCTTTCTCAAGGGTCCCGTTCAACCACGCCAATGCGGTTTGTAGCGAGGCCTCTTGAACGTCGCCAAACGGTCGAGTTGCGTCGTCTATTGCATCGTAAAGCGTAAACCGACCGGTGCTTGCAAGCCCGGTATAATAACCGCCTTGACCTTCACCGTTTTGAATTTCGAAGGCGATAAGACGAAAGCGGGTCTCGCAGGCGTCAGCGTCCAGATCAAATGCGCTTTGCCCCACCGCCTTACCCGAAGTCTCTGAGCCCACCAAGACGACCTCAATATGGGGGTCAAGTCCGTTGATAATGAGTTCACTGGCAGAGGCTGAGCCACCTGTCGTAATAAAGGCAATACGAAGCGGCGAGAAGGTTTCATTGAGCGATCGGAAATCCGCCGTACTGTTTTCATTTTGGTGTTTGTCATTGAGATTTATAATGTAGCTCAACTCACCGTTCGCGGTGTCCCCCGCCAACAAGTTCAGCAGAGTTTCGGCAACCCGGACCAGTCCTCCACCGTTGTAACGCAGGTCGATGACCAAGTCGGTGACGCCTGCATTAGCGAACGTCTCTGCGGCGTCGCGCAGGGGTTGTTCGGCCGCATCGATAAACGTTCTAAAATTGAGGTAGCCCACGGGAGCGCCGCCCGCACGAGCAATCAGTTGCGGCTCTCCGGCAATCGGGGGTGTCGAGGTCTCTGCTGTAGTAACTGAGAATTCACTGACAACCCCGTCATACTCAACACGGAACGTCGTCGTCTGAAGCTCCCCACGAGGGCCAAAAACCGCCTCTGGAAGCTCGGCACTGCGCGCCACCAGCGCTTCCCAAGTCTCAAATCCTTGTCCGCGATCGACCGCCAGTAAGCGCTGACCGCGGCGAACTCCCGCGTTATAAGCCGGACCCCCTTCGTAGGAATCTGCAAAATAGAAATTGTTGTCAATAATGCGGTACCGCACACCGTAACCGTAGAACGCGCCTGACGTGAAACGCTGCGTATCCTCTTCAATGGTGGTCATGTACGAGAAGCCAGGATCGCGCCCTGTACTCTGGCAATTACCCGGTGCATCTACCGCGTCACACCAAACGGGTCGCATAATCGCGGCCAAATAGTCAGAGGCGCTTGAATAGTCGCTCGCAGTTACGTCTGCGAGCTCGTCGTACCAGTAGTAGTAACTCGTTGCGACCGTTTCCACGAACTCAATTTGTGCCGCAACCCCACAGGCATCAGTGGAGGACCCACCACCCGATCCAGAACCGCCGCTCGCGATTGGGCTCGCCGGACTGGAACTTCCGCCACCACCGCCGCCACACGCGACGAGCGTTGCACTTAACCCAATACCTATTATCGCTCTACTAAACACAATCGCCTTTCCCACCCGTTCGTTTGGTTCGTTTAAAAATCAGTAAAATTCTTCGCGGCAACGCGCGTCGCTGCACTTATGACGCAGTAATCGCGGTCTGGAATGCTGGACGCTCGGTAATTCGCTGCACATAGGCCTTGAGGTGCGGCATGTCGTCTGACACACAGCCCATGCGGTTGCTCATGAAACAGGCGTGTCCCAGCATGATATCGGCCGCCGAAAAATCGCCAATGAGGTAGTCTCGCCCCTCCAGCGCTTCGTTGACCGGCTGCAGCGCTTTATTCAGTAGTCGCTGAGCTTGCCCCAACACAACGGGGTCGCGTCGATCCTCCGGAAGCAACAAAGTGTGCACGACGATCGTGTTCATCGGCGGCATCACCATGCCTTCGCAGTAGTGAAACCACTGCAGGTATTCAGGAAACATCGGGCTCTCTACGGACGGCTTAAGACCCCCCTCCTTATGTCGAGCGAGTACATACTCAACGATTGCGCCCGACTCGTAGATCGACACGTCACCGTCGTCCAGCACCGGTATACGACCGAGTGGATGACGATTGCGATGTTCATCCGACTTCAAATCTTTCGGATGAAACGCCATGGCATTAAGCTCATAGGGCAGCGCCAACTCCTCGAGAAGCCACAAGATACGCCCAGCTCTTGACTGCGGTGCAAAGTGAAGTTTTAGCATGTATTACCTCGGTATTAATGGTTTTAGCCCTTGGGTACGGCGCCGTCGCGCCGACTTTGTGGTCTAAGCGTAGCGTTTGTTTCGCGAAAAATCGCCACTCACCGTATTTTTTATCTACGCATAAAGATATCTTTATATCCATGAACGTAGAAACCCTATCCCAGTGCCTCAAAGCCGTCGCTGATCCCAGTCGGCTCAGGCTCCTTTCGTTGTGCAGTCAAGGTGAACTCACAGTTTCTGATCTCGTGCGTATTACAGGACACAGTCAACCACGGACCTCGCGCCACTTAAAGATCTTGCAAGATGCAGGGCTATTGGAAAGCTTTCGAGAGCAGCACTTCATTTTTTACAGAGGCAACCGACAAGAGCCGCAGAAAACCATACTCACAACCCTACTCAACAGTCTTGACGAGCAAGATACTGTGCTCGCAGAGGACAGCCGCCGGCTTGCCGGTATTCGAAAAGCGCGGGCACAACTGGCGGAGAGTTATATTGAAGATGAAGTTCCGGAGTGGTTGGAACTTCACCAATATCACGGTGATGAAGCAACCTTTAGTGATCACCTCAATACACTACTCACCGGCCATGAGGTCGGGCATCTGTTAGACATTGCCACCGGGACGGGGCGTATGCTTCGACTGGTGGGCCCCCTGGCCGAGAGCGGATTCGGTGTGGATCTGTCCAAAAAGATGGTAGTGGTTGCGCGAGACACCATAGAAAAAGCCGGTCTGACTCACCTTTCTGTGAGGCAGGAAGACATGTATCAGATGCGCTTCGCGGCGAACAGTTTCGATACGGTGACGGTCGACCAAGTACTCTACTTTGCTGACAACCCGAAAGTCTTGTTTCAGGAGGCCACGCGGGTCTTGAAAAAGGGCGGTCGTCTATTGGTCGTGGCTTTTACACCGCACGAGGTGAAGTCGACCACAACGCTACCGGTGAGTGTGGATATGAAGTCGATCATGGGTTGGCTGGTGGGCGAGAATTTGTCGGTTGAGCAAATTGACAAAATTCCTGGCGAAACGTTGGACATAAGCCTTATTCTCGCCAGTAAAACTGGCTAGCGTGTGAGTCCCCATCAGAAGTCAGGGTCAAAAGACCGTCAGGCTCAAGGCCCACTATGAAAACCGTCGCGAAAGAAAACACAAGCCACTTCCCTGCCTACGTGCTGAGCCAGAAAATACTCAACAGCGCTCCCTGCCCCCTCTTGAAATCAAATCAGTGGACGCGAGAGGCGATAACGACGACCTGGAAAAACGAGAGCAAAGAAGAATTAGTCATGCTTTGGCTGTGGCACAACGGCGAAGTGCGCGAGTTTTACAGGCTCGACCCGATGACTGTCACCAAAACCACGGTACTGCATGGCATGGGGATTATGATCGTGAGTGAGGCCACTCAGAGGTGCCTCTACAACCAAGTAATCACCGAAACCGTTGCCCACACCGTATCGGGCCGTTATCCCTAAAGCCCGAGGACAGATCAACTGTGGCGGGCTCTCAAGAGGCTTGCCCCCGCAACCATTGCATCTAGCTTGCGTCTCGACACGTCTCTGGGCAAGTACTTCAATCCGCAGTCGGGTGCTAGAACCACCCGCTCTTTATTAATGTAGGGCAGTGCTCGCTCAACACGCTCCACGACCATCTGAGGCGTTTCAACTTCATGGGTCGATAAGTCGAGCACTCCCAACAGTATTGTTTGATCCGGTATTGATTGCAGCACGCTGCAGTCGAGATTTGACTGAGCAGTTTCAATAGAAATCTGGTTACAGCAGGCATCTTTGAGCTGCGGTAAAAATGAGTAACCGTTCGCAGGTCGATCGTGAATCAGAGCCGCATAGCCAAAGCAAATATGAACGCAGGTCACACCGGTCGCGCCCTCTAGTGCAGTATTTAATGCAGCCACACCGTAACGCTCTGCCTCCTCGGGTCTCGCCTGCATGTAAGGCTCATCGAGCTGAACAATGTCCACACCTGCATCGAAAAGATCGGCCATCTCGGCCCTTACGGCAAGCGCATACGCTGCAGCTGCATCACTAATATCGGCGTAGTAGTCGTTTTGCGCCTGCTGGACCATGGTAAACGGCCCAGGTACGGTAAATTTAATGGGATTATCCGTAAGCTGTCTGAGTTGGCGGACCTCTTCGGTGCTGATCGACCACCGGCGCTGAATGTGGCCGGTAATGCGAGGCACCGGAACCGGCTCTCCACTCCGATCAAGCGCCGTCCCAGGATTGTGTATATCAATACCGTCAAGCCCAGTAGCAAAGTGGTTGGAGTAGCTCTCGCGCCCGGCCTCACCATCAGTGATGATATCGAGACCCGCATCGAGCTGATCCCTAACGGCAAGCATCACTGCATCGCGCTTAGCCTCGGCCAAATAAGCATCCGGCACCCGCCACAGTTCTTGCGCTCGAGTCCGAGGAGGAAATCGTCCAGCGAGCTTTGACTTATCGATAAGCCAATCCGGCTGCGCGTAACTACCGACCAAGGACGTCGGAAATAAAGGCATATTGCGCATAAATTACTCCGTTATGTAGCGTCATGTGACCGCCTTAAACGTTGTGTCAACTTGCCTTCGAGTAGTCGACAAGCTTCGATTTATAGGTTTCTCGGGGCAGCGTATTATTCCCAACAAGTTGAACCTCGGCGGTAACCAGTAAGCGCTCTTTGATGGCGTGCCTGATTCGTGCCTGCAAATCAGGGTTATCGGGAGTAGCGCCTGGAGCCACTTCGACCGCCACAGGCAGGGGAGGCTCTTGTTTGACCCCATGCTGACTCGGCTGCACCAAAAACAGGCCTGACACCGCCCCGTTGAACTGGTCCAATACGCTTCGAATCGCGGTTGGAAAAAGATTCACTCCGCGAACAATGAGCATGTCGTCCGTCCGCCCCACACAGCGAATACGCGGGCCCGTTCGCCCGGTGCCCGTCTCACCCATGGTCACCTGAACATGATCGCGACTTCGGAAACGGAGCAGTGGCATCGCCTCCCGATTAAGGGCGGTGTATACCAACTCGCCTGACGCGCCATCTTCCCAGGCCTTGGTTACTCCGGTTGATGGGTCTATAAGCTCCACGTGAACAGCATCACGAGCCATAAAATGCATGCCTTGCTCAGCCGCATCCTCCGCCCAAACCGACAATGAGATATCACCAATCCCCATTGACTCGCGGACCGTACAGCCAAATGCATCCGTGAGCGTTGCGCGAATTAAGGGGTCGCCACCGCCGGGCTCACCTGCGGTAATCATGTTCTCGAGACCCAGTGTGCGCGTATCGATTTTCCGGTCGCGACACCAATCAATCAGGTACAAGCCATAGGAAGGTGTACAACTGATTCCAGTCGCCCTCAGCTTCTGAATCGCGGTCACCATTCGTTCGGTGTTCCCCGTCCCAACGGGGATAACCGATGCACCAATCTTATCGAAACCGGAATAAACCGCTCCCGCCACAAAGGGGCCTGCGTTAAAGCCCACAACAAGCCGCTGACCCCGCTTAAAGCCGCCGGCGGTATACCCGCGCGCCACATTGGTCGCGTACATTTTCAGATCACTCTCGGTAAGCCCCAAGTAGCAAGGGATACCTGTCGTACCTGACGTACTAAAAACACGTCTGAGCTCAGAGGGATCTGCAGCTAAATGCGCACCAAAAGGACCGTGATTAGCCTGTGTCTCACGTATCTCATCCTTTTCAGTAAAGGGGAGCGCACCGATGTCAGAAAGATCTCCCACTTTTTCGGGCGTATCGAAGCCCGCCGCCGTTAGTTTTGCACGGTAAAACGCAGAGTGACTGAACAAGTACTGAATCTGGGCTAAGTAGCGCTTACGATCTAGCTCGAATTGTTCGCTGGTGGACCTGGTCTCAATTTCGGGATCAAAAACCGCGTGATCTCGCATTATCGCCCCCAGCGTTTGACTGACTCAGCCATGCGAACACCAAAGGCGGTCGCTGTATCACGATCACTTTGCGGAGGCGCTACATCTCCTGCTTGGTCCACGTTAGCCTGGGTCATGCAACCAATTGTCGCACCCAAGCGATTAGCATCGTTCTCGCTGCCGCCAGAGTGGTTATTCCCCGGCATTTGGCCAAGGCCTACCCAGATCATTGAGTGCTGCATCGCAAACGTCATGAACTCCACTAGGGTGTTCTGCTTGTCGCCGTTCATGGCACCTGAATTGGTAAAGCCGCCAGCAACTTTATTCGCCCATTTTTGTTCCATCCAGCGACTTGAAGTCGCTTCCATAAACCCTTTGAACACGGCAGAGGCTGAACCCATATAGGTGGGCGCACCAAAGATCAGACCATCAGCATTGTCCAACAATGCCAGCCCGGGCGCATCGGGAGTATTGAGTTCAGAGGCGTCGAGCAAAATCGCCTCTACGCCCTCTACACAGGACACGCCTGCATTAACAGCCTCAGCGACCACAGCCGTATGACCATAGCCGGAGTGGTACACAGTCACCACAGAAACACTCATCTCTTTACCTCTACTTATCGATGGAACTGTTCGTTGTTTGGTGTGTGATCACCACCCAACCACTTTTTCAAATCAGCATGAGCAGTTCGAGCCTTGTCCTCATTAATCTGCTCTACCTCCGCGTGATCCACCGTCCACTCCATAAGCAGCCCCGACGGATCAAAACAATACAAAGACCAGCAGTAACCGTGATTGAGTGGGTACGCTTGTCCGCTCTCAAAATAGCCAGCCGCGTCTAGTCGATCTTTGATGTCATCTTGCGTGCCTTGATCAACCTTCATAGCGAGGTGACGAAAACCCGAAGGCTGAAGCTCAGGACCAAATTCAGCGGTGTCATCGGCATTCGCAAACTGAAAAAATGCCAAAGCTGAACCATCTCCAATATCGAAGAAACAGTGTGCATAGGTGCGTACTTTCCCAAACAGATCGGCCTCTTCCGCCCAGGTAGCGACTAATCGATAACCAATAATTTCCTCGTAAAAGGCTCGCATTACCTCAAGGTCAGTGCATACGTATGCGTTGTGGTGCAGACGACTTTTAATTTGCGCTAAAGCATTCATCGGTGTGTCCCCTCGTTCTTATTGGTCAGAATGATTTTGTAAACTCTAGCCCGTAGCGAGCAGGCTGTGCTTTCCACAGAAAGTTTAGCGATCGATTAGCGTTCGGCGAAAATTCCGTGTTGTATGCCTTGTCGGTCGCATTTCGCACCCACAAAGTCAAAGTCCATTGATCTGGCAACTCCACACCGGCCCGGATATCAATCAAGTTCACTGGACTGCGCGATGAGTAGTTGTCCGGCTCCCACCACGTCTTACCCAGACGCTGATAGTCCACCCGAGCAAAGGCATCCAAGCCATTTTCAAGCGACGCTCGATACTGGAGCCCCACGTTTGCAGTAACTTCACTCACGAGCGGTGCTTGATTCCCCAACCACGCCTCAGATAGACCGGAGCTGTCGTTAGGTACTTTGGTAATTTCGCTGTCCGTAAGCCCTATCCCAGCACTCAGAGACCAGTTTTCGCTCAGCAGAGCCGAAAGTTCGAATTCGGCTCCCTGATAGTCAACTTCACTCAAGCTACCCAAGTTCTGAGTATTGGTTCCCGCGTCGTAATAGAAAAAGTAAGCTCCTTCCAACGTTGTTTGGTACAGCGCAGCGGAGAGCCTTACTTTGCCATCAACCAAGTCTCCTTTCGCACCCACTTCAAACGTGTCTGCAATTTGCTCATCGAAGATATCTTCAATTCCAGGGTACGGTACTGCAGTGCCAACCCCAGTCTGGTTAAAACCTCCACTTCGGAAACCACGGCTTGCGTCGGCGTATAAAATCCAATTATCGTCGGGCATCCAACGAATCGTGGCCTTAGGCTGGAACGCTCCCCACGTCTCCTCACGCGAGTCACCAAATACAATCGCTGCGTTGAATGGGACGTTGTATTCAGCCTCTGTCAGAGTCGTATTCTCTCGGGTGTCACGGTCATAACGGGCTGACAAGGCCACCTCTACATTTTCACTGGCATCCCACGACACCTGACCAAAGACAGCCCACGCAAAATTGTCCTGTGAGTCAGCCAACAAACCGAGCTGTGGACTGGGGTCATTAACCACTCCGTCGGTGTAACCATCGGTAAAGATAGATTCTCTGAAATCCCGCTCTACGTCGAATACGCCGAGCCCGCGGTCAATTTGTCCGCCCGTGGATATGTATCGATCCGTTGTCACCGCATAGGCTCCAACGGTCCAACGAACACCAGCATCATCATTTGACGTCAGACGAATCTCCTGGCTCCACGATTCGACTTCTAAATACTGGTTTTGGCTTAGATCAATAAACTCATCTTGAGTGCCCGGGAAGCCTGCGAGGAAGTCGCAACCCGGAACCGCGCCACCACCGCGCAAACACCCAAAGAAAAAGTCATAGTTCCAATAATTTTCAGGGTGCTCCGGTGGTAAAAAGAAGACATTATCGCCACTTGAGACTTCAGATACGTCGTCATAGGAAGTGATGCCGGTGAGGGTCGCGAAGTCCATGTCGTAATCGAACTTGAAACTTGCACTCGTGAAATCTCGCTCGTTATTCCCCGGATTATTGTTCTGGATGGGCTTGTCTACCGCGTCAGCCGAGTCATCCAGTACAAAGTGGAACGCCTGTGTATCCAAAGAGCTGAAGCTCACGCGGAAGTCTGTGCTCAATCGGTCGTTGACCTCCCAGTTCACGCGACCTCGCACCGATTGATCGCGGTACGGGTCAGCATTCTCGTTTAGATAGGAATTTTCGAGATAACCGTCATGATCAATGAAAGACGCAGCCAGTCGATAGGTCGCCGTACCGTCAGCGTTGAGTGGCCCGCCAACGTAACCCTTAACACTAAATCCCGGAGCCGACTCATAGCCCAACTGGATTTGACCCTCGGTCTCTTCTGAGGGCGCCTTGGTCGTAATCGTAATTGCACCACCGATCGCATTACGCCCGTAGAGAGCACCCTGCGGGCCTCGAAGCACTTCAATTTGTTCGATATCAAAAAGTTGCTGATTAAGCTGAGTGGGGTTCGTCAACAGCACCCCATCGATCAGGACCGCGGCGGCCAGCTCAGAATTTCGCGCAGACGAAATTCCGCGGATATTCAAAAATGAATTACCGGAGCTTTGTGTTTGAACCAAGGTGACGTTAGGCGTCAGATCAACAAAGTCCTGTGGTGTCGCAACACCTGTCGCCCTAATTTCGGCATCAGTGAAGGCACGCACTGAAATCGGACTGTCACTAAGCGTTTCCGCTGTTTTCCGAGCCGTAACAACGACCTCCTCAAGCGCTTGGGAGAGAACAGACTGGGGTGAGACGGCCGTAATTACCGCCAAAGCAAGTGCACTGCGTTGAAGTTTCATACGTAATCCTTTTAGAGTTTATCTTTTTATTATTTTCGATAATCGAAAAATATTTCGTTTAACGAAACTGTGAAGCGTACGCTACCATAAAGAATCCAGATCAAGAAGAGCTAGCTGAAGGAAAACTAATGAACGACAAACCGACGAGCAGAATTTGCAGTTATGACGCCGACCATATTCACCTCCGAGGTAAAGACCTGGTGGACGAAGTCATAGGTCACTACGACTTTGGCGCGGCTTTTCTACTCCAAGCCTTAGGCAAGGATCCCTCTCCTAAGCAACGACGCGCGCTCGATATAGCGCTAGTGACCATCATGGAGCACGGTCTTGTGCCCTCTGCCGTCACCGCTCGCCTGACCTTGCACGGTGCGCCCGAGTCACTCCAAGGCGCAGTCGCCGCAGGCTTATTGGGTGTTGGTGATCGCTATGCTGGAACAGCATCGTTATGTGCTGCCGATCTCGCAATAATTGTTGCCGCCGAAGATATGACGACTGCGGCCAATAACTTAGTCGCCAACCGTCGTGCCAACCGAGCGCCCATCCCGGGCTTTGGACATCCGATTCACACTGGGAAGGACCCGAGAGTTGAAAAGCTTTTGAGCTTCGTTCCGGAAACGAGTCCTGTGTTGGCCGCAGCCAAAGTATTGGAGAGTTCACTCTCACAATCACTGAATAAGTCTTTGGTAATGAACGTGAGCACAGCGCTCGCTGTCTTGCTCCTAGACGCTGAGATGCCGGCTTCAATGATTCGAGGTGTCATTTTGATCGCTCGCTGTGCGGGACTCGTTGGACACCTGCTTGAGGAGTACGAATCACCGATTGGAGATGCCTTATGGAGTGGGGCGACCCACGAGGTTGAGCAAATCACGTCCTCAAAATGAAACAATACACGACGCTTTTACCGCTTGAGGACGGCGCGCTAACGCTGCATATCGCAGAGGCTAATCATTCCACCTGCAGACTCATCTGCGTCCATGGTTGGACGCTTGACCACCACTCGTTCGAGCGACAACTGCGCCTCACGCGAGAAAACGTTTGCCTTGTTCGATATGATCGACGGGGTCATGGTGCGAACTTCATGACCCCCAACCTGACGCACGAGCTTATTGATCTCAAGCGCATCGTCGATGCATCTGAACTGCCCACCGTCTTACTCGGCGTGTCGCAGGGTGCACGACTGTGCCTACGTTTCATTCAACACTGGCCCAACCGTGTTGCTGGAATCATCTTCCAAGGCGGGGTCGTTGACGACTACGCGTTTGATCCTGACGATCCGCAAGAACCCCCTTTGCGTCGCTATTCAACGCTTGTGCAGCAGGGAAGACTCGATGACGTCAAAGCCGACTGGTTAACACACAAACTCATGACTCGAGGTGTGCTCGAAGACGATAAAGTAAGACTTAAGGAACAAGTGAACCGATATTCTGGTCAGGACCTAGTCACAACCGCAGCGCCAGACACACCCACCCTTGACGCCCGACTCCCCGCAAAAACACCACTGACTCGTTGCGCCACAACCGCGTTGATCGGACGCGCCCGTGGGGACTCTACGCAACGAGTTGCGCATGCGGAGCGTCTCGCATTAGAGCTCAGCGGTCAGCTTATGGAGTCACGAGACGGACACCTTTGGAACTGGACCCATCCTGAGACATTTAATCATCAAGTCGCAACATGGCTTCGTCGCGTGGTGCACTGAGCGATTTAATTAAGTACGGCGAGCAGATCCGGCGTTGTCGTCAGTGTCCGCCGCAGATCATGCGCAGCAGCGTCGAGTAGCGGCCATCGCTGATCCGCAAAAGCCGAAAAATCCACACGTTGCGTTTGTGCGGAGCTATTAATAGCACCGACGACACCTTGTCCAGAAATCGAGACCGGCGCAGCCATAGAGGTAATGCCATAGTCCAGTTCGTCGGAAACAAGTGCATACCCGCGTCGACCACATTCTCTTATTTCGTTAAAGAGCTCATCAGGATCAATAATCGTTTTCGCCGTGTAACGCTCTACTGGATTACTTTCAATGAACTCATGCAGATCCTCGTCGGACAAATCAGCCAACATAGCTCTACCCGTCGATGTCACGAGAGCTGGATAGCGTGTCCCCGTATTTGCTTGCAACCTGATGGCTCGCTGAGCTGAACTGTGAGAGACATACAGCACGTCTGCATTTTGCATCACTGTGAACGAGGCACTGTCGCCTGTTTCATCGCGCAAGCGCTGCAAGATGGGCCTTATTGTACCGTCAAGGTTGTATGCTTCATTGAACAAACTTGCGAATGATAAAACCCCGGGCGACAGTGCAAATCGACCGTCCATTTTGGACACGTAACCCAAGTGCTCCAACGTCAGTAAACACCGACGAACCACGGCAGGACTGAGTGCTGTCCGTTCGGCAACCTGAGACAGTGTCATTGACTTTGCCTGCCCCGCAAAAGATTTCAACACCGCCAAACCACGCTCTAACGTCGATAAAAATTCGGGCGACTTTGAGTAATCTCTGGACATGCGGAACAGACCAATTTCTGAAAGGATGCGGAGGACCATAGTCCAACTCTGTGATTCGCGCAAAGTAGTCTGCGCATCAGACCTTATCGACGGTCCTCAAGATGGGTTACTGTGTTTGCCAATAAACTCGTCAAAAAATGTCCATTAAGAAGAACACGCCATGAAACTTTATTTAGCTCTAATCTCTATGCTGGCACTGGTCGCGAGCTGCGGCCAGACCGAACAGTCAATGCATGCCGACCAGAACCTATCGTCTGGCGCGCAGGCTGATCCCATAACGCGCCGAGGCGATCACATCGACACCTACTTCGGAACCGACGTTCCGGACCCCTATCGGTGGCTTGAAGACGACTTAAGTGACGACACCTCAGCCTGGATAAGCCAACAAAACACGAGTACGCGCAACTTCATTGATGCGATTTCGCTCAGGGAGGACGTCAAAAAGACCGTCGCCCGGCTACTCAACTTTGAACGCGAAACGGCTCCG
>Ga0115565_10000316_pt1 | contig 41583 bp, 66 predicted proteins | sample COGITO_mtgs_1105_FD_87199 | JGI IMG/M metagenome (GOLD analysis project Ga0115565, IMG submission 87199) | Pelagic marine microbial communities from North Sea - COGITO_mtgs_110530 | ecosystem: Environmental > Aquatic > Marine > Epipelagic | place: Germany:Helgoland, sampling site Kabeltonne... | reverse complement strand
GTATGTTTTATATCTAATGCAATACCTGCACCCATGACATTATGGGTATTACAGGAATGAGCGATGTAATCCAACCCATGAAAGTGCATCTTTAATAAGTTGCCATCAATTATTTCTATATTTTCAGTAGCGATCATATCCATACATTAAATAAAGTTTTAAGATTTGTCAAGAGTTATTTTTAAAATAGTTTATCTTTGTGTTTAACTTCGCTCACTTTATAACAAAATTAAATAGCTCCTGCCATTTGCTCTTGTAAGAGTTTGATTGCATAGTCCTTGCGTTTTGTTTCAATTTCATAGATTGCAGGTTTATCGGGTTCAATAGCAATATATGGTGGAAAATTTCCAAGAGAAATATAATCTGCATGAGCGCGAGGTTTTTCGGGCTTGCCTTCTGACCAATGAAAGACAGGGGCAATAAAATTACCTTCGCCATCTCCTTGATTGACCCATGTATATGCACAACGTTCGGCTTGCCATGCAAAGTCTGCGACTTCTGATGGGTTGCACAAATGATGTAGATTATCCGCACAAACAGGAATATTTATTTTGTGCTTTTCAAATAAATACTCGCTAAATTTAATACAATTATCTATATTAAAGAAACATTTGTCTTCGTTCTCGATGGTAAGACGATTGTAAACACCCGAATCGCATTTCATTAGATTGCTATAAAACCTTTCTGCCACATCTTCTAATGTTTCATTATCTTTTGGATTATAGTTAACATGAATATTCATGGGCGCAGTATGATCTTGGGGCAACCCGATCATGTCTAACACACTAGCTTGCATATTTAATTCACCAATAGTTCTGCGAACCGCATCTTGATTTAAAGAAGCTAACACATTAAACTGATCGGGATGCGAACCCATACTAACGCCATGCTCTCTAGCAGTATCGCCTACTTGCTTTAATTCTTTTTGGATTTGCTCAATATCGGGCAACTCTTCAATATCAATACCCAAAGTTTCATCGGTAACGAGAGGGAAAAGAGCAGAGCTAACACGATAATGCCCGATATTTGACTTAGCACAATGATGGACAATAGATTCAGTAACAACAACATTATGCAAAATTCTATTAGATAACTCTTTAATCGCTTCATTTCTGCCTTCTTTTACACATAGATCATTAAACCTTTTGCGTGTCATGGTACGAAAAGAGTATTCTTTCTTGTCTTTATCTTTGAGTTGCTCGCTAATGCAAGTTAAGCCTAGTATTTGATCTGTCATGGTTACAATATGGCAAATATAAAATGGTTTGTCAATAGCAAAATAAAAAAAGTGTATTCATAGACATGAATAGATCACAAATTAGAAGAGTAAATATAAAATACTTAGAGGAATTTTTTAGTTCAATTATTTTATTTAAAGATTTCCCTGTTAAAAGAACATTACGTGCTGAATCTTGGGCGCAAGATTTTTACGAACAATTAAACGATGAAGACAAGCAAGCACTTTACAATCAAATAACAAAAAAATGAACTTTATTATGGAACTATGGGACTTGTTCCTTTTTCTAGCACTAGCGGGTTCGCTAATGTCTGTTATTTTAAGCAAATAAATTATTCGCGCGAATAATCGTCCTCGATACGAATGATATCATCTTCGCCAAAATAAGTGCCTGCTTGAACTTCAACAAGAACCATATCTTCGGTATCACTTGGATTTGCCATGCGATGCTTATCGCCCAATCCAATCAATGCAGTTTCGCCAACTTGATAATCTCTATCAACACCATTTTGTGTCACTCTTGCAACACCTTGAACAATAGTCCATGCTTCTTGCCTGTGATGATGATACTGATAGCTTAACCTTTGTTGAGGTTTTACAATAATACGTTTAACTTTGCAATATTCTGCATCAAGTAATATTTCATAATGACCCCAAGGGCGAATTGATTCATCTTCGTTTTTATTCATTTTATTTTAAGTCAATTAATCTTTATTTAAAAATTCTGCTTTTAAAAATTCTTCTGCTTTTTGTATAATTTCGGGATGATTTTCTTTCACCCAATCGAGCAATATTTTATTTCTATAAAACTCAACCAAGTCTTCTATACTATAATCTATATTTCGGTTATTTGTCATTTGTAGATATGATATCCCATCTATTGTCATAATTCAAGCGAAAAGTGCCTTGGTAGCCATCTTTACCCCAAGAGCATTCATGAGGAGAAAATAAACTCATAAAAAGTCGCCCGCTATCTTTTTTGTAAAGATAATACTCTTTGCCAATGACAGGTTTGAACCGCATTTCTGCATTAAATATAACCTCATTCCATTCTAACTCTTTACTTAGTTGTTGGTATTCAGATTTTAATTTATCGAATCGCTCTTGATAATGTTGGTTGGCTCGATGAACTGCGCCAACTTTCCACCCACCCAAACTATAGTTGGGCTTAATAACAGGAGCGCCCAAATCACTAGCATAAGGTAAAGACTGAGGGTTTGGCGCGACATTGTCAGGAACTTGTTTTTCAGCCATTATTTTTCGTCACCCTGCCTCCAATTCATGCACCATTTATAACTTTGTACATTCACGACTTCTTTTTTATCGTCTTCGCTTAAATAGCTAGTAGCCGTTCTTAGGTTGGTTTGCAAAGTATCAATTAAAGCATATAAATCTGCTATTTGCTTGTCTTTGTTATGTATTTCGAGTTTTAGTTGTCTTTCGTTCATCTGAACGAATAATTACACTAGAATTAAGCATAAGGCTTTACATCTCCATTCTGTAAAATTTTCCTGTCTTCATACGGAGCAACCGATCTACGATACAACTCCATCTTGGCGCATTCTAAACCGCCGACTATATCATTACAGGTCTGATAATTAAAATCATTCTGCTCAATATAAATTGAAATTAATTGGTGCAAGGCATAATTAAATTGCCCTGCATTTACGATTAAATTATCTTGATCTACTTTCTTTTTTTCTGATTTTGGTATGTACGGCATAATGGTATATAATATAGTATATATTTAATGAAAAGTCAAGTATATTGTGTAATATAATTTGTGAGTAATAAGCATTATCCAAATACTGCACCTTTTGCACATGAAAGAAACACTAATGTTAATTTCAATTATGTGTGGGATCAGCCTACTGAACATTGGATTCCGCAAACTCAATCAAGTATAAATTTAGATTATATTTTAAATAATGCAAAGGATTTTGTTCATAAATTTGGAAGCAATCCAAATGTAAAACAAAGTGTTTCATTGACCGACCCCGAAACAATATGGGATGGGTCAAGTCCATATCCTTTTCCAAGTGATACAGGAACATCGATAGAAATTGTATCAACAAATGGTGGAGATAATCAAGAAATTTTTATACAAGGATTAGATCAAAATTTTGATTCACAAGAAGCAACCGCAACTTTAAATGGGGCAACCCCTGTTTCAGTATCGGGAACATGGACGAGAGTTTTTAGGGCATACAATACAGGAAATGCAGATATTATAGGGAATATCTCTATAAGAGATTCAGTAACACCCACACAAGTATATGCTCAAATATTAGATGGCAATAATCAAACCCTAATGTCTATTTATACTATACCTGCTGATTGCACAGGATATTTAATTAAATATAAAGCAAGTGCTTTTAACCCCCAAAGTGCTTCTAGCATCGGATATACCTTGCAGATGAAAGTTAGAGAACTCGGTAAGGTTTTTAGGGTGCAGTCAATAACATCAGTAGGTACTAATCACGAAAGTGTTCACAACTTCCCATTTCCAATAAAATTAGAGCCTAAATCTGACATAATATTTAATGTAGTTAGTGCCAATGGAAATAATGGTGCAGTCAATGTAGATTTTGATATAGCATTGTTATAAATAGTGCTTTAATCTATCTATTTGCTTTTCTACATCTTCTAATTCTTCTTTTATTTCTTTGGAATAATCTTTTCTTTTATTTACTTGTTGCAATAATCTAGTAGCTAGTTCATTAAGCTCTTCAGCACATTTTAATAAAACTTTATGGTAAGCATCCATAATCAAATAGGGTCTTTATTTATTTCATCAATAAATTGTTTTAATTTAAATTCTAGGTGCTTTGTATAGTTAACTAATTCTAGGATGCTATTATAATATCTTTGGCGATCTTCTTCGTGATGCAAGGAAGCCTCAATCAAAGTTTGTTTAATAATATATTCTATATCTTTTGGTTTCATATTTATAATGCCTCGCATAATTGACGACCAAACCTAGTAATCTTTCGCTTGCCATCTATTTCCATTAAGTTTTTATTTAAAAGGTAAAGTTCGTGATCTCTTTGGAGCGCAGTCTTACTTAATCCAATCCTTGCAGAAATCCCTGTTAATGTAGCCTCTCCAACTTTTTTAAGAAACTGCAATATTTGTTTTTCTGTATGCGTTAATCCATGAGGCAAGATACCAACTTTATCAGATAAGTCTCTGAAGTTATCAAGAGTAAAACTATAGTCTTCTTCTGCCCCACAATAAAGGACGATTTCTTTTGCTCTTTTAACCGCGCTACGAGCATTGCCCCTAATAGTAGAAGCTACTTCAACTAAGCAGTCATTGTCAATTTCAACTTCGGGGGCACATAGCTTTACAATTTCGGACAACTCCTCTTCATTGTAAGCCTCAAAATCAATAGTAGTCAACCTATCTTTAAGAGGTGGAAAGATTTTATCAGTCTCGGTTGTGGCAAAAATAAAAGTTTGTTGCTTAAAATTAAACTCAAAATTCTGACCATTCCATTCAAAATTCTTACGACTATTTGCCTCTGCATTAAATATAGTCAGAAATGCCATCGTTAAATCTTTTGGCAGAGCATGACATTCATCGAATAAAATAGTCACTTCGTTGTCAGCGATTATGGGCATAAAAATTTGTTCAAAAAATTGCTCGTTGTTTTTAATGGTAGAGCAGTTTAACTCAAGAAATGCTCTTTTGTCACCATCTTTATTGCAAAGGTTTTGCGCAAATGCTTTTGCGAATTCAGTTTTGCCAAGACCCTTTGCTCCCGCCATAAGTAAAAATGGGGATTGAGAGGTTTTATGGAATGCGTCCAAATAAAAAGATAGTTTTTTCTTAACTGCTTGTTGTCCGATAAGATCGGGGAAATAATTACTCATAATTAGAATTGTGTTAATGTATATTCGATTTTAGGAATCTCTTCCTCACTAATAACTTTAGAATCACTAGACTCTTGTTGTATAGGGCTAACATAGTCGTGATCTGTAATGCTGTCAAGCCATTTCTTACAGACAACAACTTTGCTTTTTCGCCCGACCCAATCGCCTAGCTCTTCGTAACTAATTTCTACATATGGGCTATAGCCCTTTGGTCTTCCTCTACTCATAATGACAATACATTAGCAGAAGAAGGATGGGTAGTCAAACAAAAACTTTAACTTGAGGATTTTTTAATATCGCAGATAATGATTACATTGTAACCATCACTTGGCTCATCCCTAGTATAAATATATTCTACATGATGACCAAACCTAGAAGTAATCTCGAATAATTTATTCTTCATAAACTCTAACCCCATATCCAAATGCTTATGAGCTTTATTCCAAACATGAGGTTGGTCTTTATTATAATCCCTATACCTCTGCTCGTCAGGGAAAAACAATATCAATCTTCCATTGTCTTTTAAAATTCTAACCATTTCATTTAAAATGGGGGCGGTATCAACAAAGTCTTCAATCAAATGAGAAGAAAACACAATATCAAATCTTCCATCTTCAATGGGTAGACCTTTTGTTATATCAGCAGGTATGTCGTTTGTATCCTCGCCAACCCTTGTATAAGGCTTAGGAAGATCAGAGCCAACCGCATGAGGGACAACCTTGCTACCCCCGAATCCAATATCAATGATATTATTTGAGTTTAAATAATTTAAAATATGTTTTTTATGAGCTTGTGTTTCTGACATTTTATTTGTTTATTTATTTATTTACTTATTCGAACCTTGAACCTTTCCATTCATTTAAGACATCAGGAATAAAAGATTTATGTAAATTTAAATCGTTTAATATATTATTCAACGAAGATGGGCTGTTAAAATTAAAATGCAAAGTAGGGATGGGAGAGTCGAGCATCCTCTTGCATCTATTATGCAAGAAATAACCAAAAGATTCAATAAAATTAGATTGTGTAATGAGTTTTTTTTCATCCTGGGGCAAGTTATGAAATAAAGACCTCAAGTAAGAAGTTGAATGCGGGGCATAATGCGACATACTGTTCGACCAAGAAGACACTTCTCTAGTGCAAACAATGATTTTTTTTACATAAGATAAAGAGGGCATTTGGTCTAAGTTATCAATAAAATAAAAATGTTTAAGAACAGGTATTGAGTTTTCAAAAACAGAATATTCATTAATTACATTTAATAAAAAATCGCTTAAATGCCCAGTATTTATTCTGCTTTTGGATAATTTTTCGGGTTCAGATAAAATTGAGAACCCATCCAAAGGTTTATTACGACTATTGCAGATTAAGTTTGGTTCAAATTTACCCCCAAACCTATTGAAAATATCACAAAAAAAACTAGTACCACTCCTAGGCATTCCTGTTATGAGATATATTGATTTATTAATCATACTATCCTAGTAAATCTTTTATTTCGCTTTGATGCATTCGCATTTCTTCAATCAATGTAGCAGTAATATTTTTAAGTGCTACTAGGCTCATTGTGTCAATCTCTTTTTCGGGCGGGATGTCATCATGGCTTTCATTCAATTCAATCAAGTCAGAAATAGAGTCCATTTGTTTTTTATATAAAGTGAGCAAAATATCAATGCACTTATTTGACTTTTTAAAAAATCGTTTCCTTTGATCTTTTTGAGGGAAATTTCCATTATTTAAAAAATTATCAAGAGTTTTTGAATTATTTAAATGTTCAGCCTCATAACCCGATATTTCTTCGGTATAAAAATCAAATGTATCCCAAGCCAAGTTTAATTTATTTATCATAAAAATTTATGCAATATTTCAAGCTCCCTTAATCCTAAATGCTTGGCAAAATAAAAACAAAAGTCAGCCACTCGACTTGCAGACCAAGACTCTTTATTTATAATGCTTCCCACTTCATTGTATTTACCACTATACCAAAGGTCAGTAAGTTTAATGTATTCAGTTTCCATAATTATTTAAAATGTCAAGGAGTAAAAACAAAGTGTACATAATGTAATGGCAAGAAGATATAAAATATGTTGGTCGTGCATTGGGTTATTTGCCCTAACCCTGCTAATACTTTGGGGTGCGATATCATGCAAGAATCCTACTTTTAAAGAACTAAAAGAGATTCCAACTATTGAGCAAAAAGATTATCAAAAATATAAACTTTACAAAAGACAAGATATCGGAAGAAGATTTGGACACCAAATAGGTCATAATTCAATAAAAATAGATGTACCGACAAATGTATCTATAATGATGCTTGATATGGCATTTAGAGATGTGGACTATTTTTTCTTCCGCAAGTTTAATAATTGGTTTGAAGACGTTAAGTTTCAAAATGGAATAATGGCAATGAACCAAAAAGAAAACTTAGATTGTGACAATTTTGCAATGTTATATAAATCATTAATGAGTGTCGCAAGTTACAAAAGCGGCGCTGATCATGAACCTGCAGTAGCTTTAGTTGTAGTTGAGCAAAGACACCCTTTTGGCGGAGTTCCAGCAGGGACTCTTCATATGTTAAATTTAGTATTTACAAGTAAAGCATGGTATATATTTGAGCCTCAAACTGGCGAGTATATTGAACTTGAAAATTATCCAAATCAAAAGTACATTAGGACAATAATTATTTAAGTTTCCTTTTAGCCCAAGCTATTTTCATGGCTTCGCTCTGCTTATTTTTATATTTATTTGAAGAGTGGTTGCTCGAATTTTTGTTGCCCTGCATGGCTTTTGAGATTTTTTTTCTTGTTATTTGAGGTAAACTCTTTCTTTTTTGGGAATTAGCTAAAGAGATTTTCCTTTTATGCTCTTCACTTTTAGGTTTACCTTTATTATTTAATCCGCCAATACTCGAAGTTTGAATAAATATTTGCTCTTTACCTATTTGTTTTAATAAACTTTTCCATGCAACATAATCCTCTATTTTTCCATGATTTAAATATAATTCGTGATGAGCTTCAGCATGATCTTTGACTGATAAATAAACAAGGTTGGAGGGTTCATCAGTCCCGCCCATATGCTTTGGTATAATATGATGCCTATGTTTCATGTATGCGAATATATTATTCAGAAACCGCTTCTTTTGAGACTTTTAATTTATTCTCATATCTCGCTTTTAAATAAAGCGGCCAAAAGAAATAGTAAGCCAAGTCGTCTTCATGTAGCAATGCATTTGATAATTCGCGAGCATAAAGAAATTCCCAATTCTTTTCTTGCTTTAAGATTGTATCAGTAGGGTTTGGCGGGCTTTTATTTGTGCAACCACAAAGAATAAGCAGTAAAAATAAGACTTTCATGCTAGTTTAGCCAGAAATCATTTATTTCGGACAAGGTAGAGGCATTTAATGAGTGAACTTGATAAGATGTTAATTTAAAAAAATCAGGCTCCGTAAAGAACTCAGTCATGTACAAACCCTTTACGTCTCCATCCAAATACATATCGTGAATTGTACAGCTAGTATTTATTGATTTATTAATATAAAAATCAATCGTAATCGAAGGTATGGATGGTATAATATAATCAAAAATCTTTTTATAAAAAGATTGAGGCAAACTTTCGTCATGAATAATTTCCATATCACCGGAAATTAACCCGTTACTAGACTCAGAATGAACAATTGTCGCCCCAATAAATTCAGAACAAAATTTATCAAACTTATGCAGGAAAATATCTGCAACCTCATCAGGCCCTGAAGAGAAGTATATATAACGTTCAGTCCCTGATAGCATCAATTTTAAGCCTTTTTACTTTTGATTGAAGCTATAATGCATTTAGCCCCATGCTCGTTAGACGTCATTATAACCTCTCCATTCACTAGCAGTATTTTAAATAGCAATTTATTTAGATGCAAGCGTTCTTTAACATAAACAACTTGCTTAGGGTTAATGTGATATTTTTCGTTATTTGAATCTTCTATTTGTATCATAATTAGTATTTATCAAATTCTTTTTCAGCTTCCATATATGCGTCATTAATGCATTTTTTGATATTTTCTCTAATCCTATACAATGTTCCAGTAATTGAACCTATCGGTCTATTTATAGAGCGGCTTATATCCTTAATGCTCATGTCTTGTTTGAATCTAAGCTCGGCTATTTCTGCCATATGCTTTGGTAGTTTTTTATAACACTTATTTAACGCATTCCGCTTAATTTCAGGAGTATCATAATCCACTGCTTCAAGAGAAAAAACCTCAGTTAATTCATTAGAGAAGCAGACCTTGCTTCTGGTATGCTTGGTACGATGAGCCATAACTTGAAATTTAGCTATATTAAAAGCCCAATTCTTAAAGGAGCCTAACTCTATGTCAAATGTTTTTTGTTTTTTAAATAATATTAAATTGGTTTTCTGTAAAACATCTTCGGCATCTTGCTTGTGAGATAATATACTAAAAATAAAGCAAAACAAATCTGACTGAACATCTTTTAAGGATGAATTAAAATTATTTACTGATATAGTGTTCATTTATTTAATCAAGTCGACTGTCAAGTCTAAACTATTATTTGAGTTTTTTTCGATTATAATATTCATTGAGTCATTGTCTTGCTTAAATAAAACTTGGTCAACACAGTCAATTAATTCAGTAAGGTTAGAATCTTTATGGAAAGAGCCGGGATAATATTTGGGGTTATCCAATATAACATCAAGAAGTTTTTTATAATTTTCGTTTTGCTTATTTTTGCTCATGGTAAAACTATTCTATTTACATCATTCTCTAACTCATAATTATCCCAATAAGTATGATCATGTTCGCTATATTTAATGTCATTAAATAAAACAAAATCCTTGCCGTAATTAATTAAAAACCCTACGGCTTCCCCTTCGGGAACTCTGCCGCCATCGACTTTATATTCAAAGCACTCATCCTCCCCATGTTCAGAATAAATAATATCAGAAGAATTAATTTTCATCGCTATGGTAAAAATGTTTTTGTTTAATTATTTCACTCTCGTCCTCCCATTTTTGGGAGTAAATATTATATCTTTCGACAGACAGGTTTTGAGCATCCGTATGTTTGCGATTAAGTGTGTCATTATGAAAGTCAAGAGCTGACTGAGCATCATAAGCCATATAGTAATGGTAATTATTTAATACAGAATGATATTCTCCGGCATTATATTTAATCCTGAATTCAGAAACCCTCTCCTCTTTAACTCTCTTCTTCATCGTTCAAGCTCCAATAAACATCACCGAATAAAATAAATTCAATTTCATGACCCCTATCAATTTCAACCCCTACAGGATTTCCTTCTGAGACAGGCAAGTCATTTTCACAATAAAAAAACTCTTCAAAATCTGAAGCATATATAAGTTCGCAATTCATAATAATTAATAATTAACAGTTTGGGCGGATACAACAAAAAATGGATTTAATAAATTCTCTTTGTTATATAATAGAGGTTCTTTAGTTTCAGCCACAAGAACTTTAGCCCCGCTTTCTTCAGCGATTATTTGAGGAGCACAAGTATCCCATTCCATAGTTGGGCCGAATCTAGGATAAATATCAGCCTCGCCCTCTGCCACCAAGCAAAACTTTAAGGAGCTTCCAACATTTATCGTCCTTACTTCATAGTTTTCTTTTAATTTATTAATAAAATTTTCAGTCTCTTTATTTGAATGAGACTTGCTCGCAACCACATTTATCTTTTTATCTTGAAAATTGTGTGAATAATTAGAATAAATCCTGTCGTCATTTTTAAATGAGCCAACCCCTTGAATTCCGTAATACTGATCTTGTTTTTTGGGACAAGCGACGTAACCAAAGACAGGTTCGTCGCCCTTGCAAAGAGCAATATTAATACAAAAATCATCACCACCTTTTACGAATTCTTTCGTGCCATCTATCGGGTCTATTAACCAATAGTAGTCCCAGTCTTTACGATCTTTATAATTTATATGCTTATCCTCTTCAGATATAATATTTGACACTTTCGTGTTAGCAAATAAAAACTCCCTTATTCTATCGTTTGAGTGAAGGTCGGCTTCGGTTAAAGGGCTCTTGTCCTCTTTCTGTAGGGTCTTAAAGCCGTTTGACTGTATCTCTACGACCTCTTTAGAAAGCTCGGCGCCAAAAGATAATAGTGAGTCGATGAATTTTTTATTTATTTGCATATTTATAGTAAGCTCATTTGATCAGGATGATCGATATTTTCTGATTCTATCATGTTTTCAGTAGTTTTGTCAACAGTTTTTTTGCTTCTTAGCCAATTTCTTTGAGCCATGCGAACAACAAAGCGCATAAAAGCAAAAGCATAAACTTTATTTAAAGATATAGCTGCTCCTGTATTATCAAATACTTTAAAAACCTTGGAGTCTTCGTCATACTCAAAGGTGGCATTCTTTAGTTCTTTTTTAATTATCATCTTTAATAGTATAGAGAATAATTAAATAAAAGTCAAGAAAGAAATCTAGGCAATAAAAAACCCCCTCGAATGAGGGGGTTTGAGTTAGGTGGATTTTTTTAAATACACAAACCGAATTTCTAGCATGGAGCTCCCCAATTTGGTAAATTACTCGACGGAATATTAGAATATGTTGAAAACTGAGTTGTAGAAGCAATATGGCTTACACACCATTGGCTTAAATCTCCAGGTGAGGCTCCTTGGTAGTCTCGGAACATCAAACCAAAAACCCAGGACCCCTCGAAAGTGCCTGTAACATCCCAACCGCTTAAGTCTCCAACAGACGCAAAGTTAGCCCTAAAAAACATATAACCAAATGATCCTACATTAGACATGTCCCAATTAGTCAAATCTATACTAGGTTTAGATTCAGAATCTTTGCCCACTTCGTAAAACATATGTGACAAGGCAAGCGGCTTGAAGTTAGTCCAACCACTAATATCTAGGGTTTCTAAATTTGATAAGCCCCAGAACATATAGTTTACATACAGGAGTAATGATGAAGAGAATGTCCAGTTGCTTAAATCAATAGATTTTAATGTTGCCTTCATTGAATTCCTGGTCAACAAGGCAGTTGTGTTGTGACCAATATCAAATAAACCATAAAAACTGTCACAACTAGAAACATCCCAACCACTTAAATTTATAGACGAAAAATATCTACAAGTTTTAAACATTTCGCCCATCTTTGTAACATTACTTACATCCCAATTACTTAAATCAAGCTCGCGGACATCGGAGCTTGATTTCCCATGAAACAAACTACGCATGTCAGTTATAGCACTTACATCCCATGTTCCGATCTCTCCATAAGTTTCCTCTGCGGAAGTTTGATTGGACATCCATGCATCAATCGCCGTATCTAGCTCGTCTCTATTCGCAAAAGCATAGCTATTTTCAGACGGAAGCGGCTCAGGAGGTTCTTCCACGACTACAAATGAGTTTTCTGACTCCCAAGCTGACCGATAAGTTTTATAAGTATTACTCTTAAGCTCATTCGGTATAGAACTATCATCCGTACAAAACATCAAAGCAAAACCTATAGAATCTTTAACAGTGTCGCCGTAAGTTGTTAACGGATTTTTAATTGAGTCAGGGGTAAGTGGAGAATTAATTGCTGTATGTAATGCAGTTGTGCCGCAGAGAAAATTGGTAACATTTTCACATTTTGTGCTTTGAAATTTCGTGCCAGAAAATAACTCACTATTAAATTCAGTATTATCTTTAAACATGTTTTTTATAGATATCGCATTGCTTACATCCCAATCCTTAACTGATTGATTGTATATAGATGACTCAAACATACCAGTAAAATCTATATTCTTTTCACTTTCGGCGAGGCTTGCACCAAAATCACCAGCCCATTTAGGTAATGGTTTGTTAAAGGCGGTGGCGCTTTTAAACATGTTTTTGAACGATTTTGCTTTGCGAATATTCCAGCTATTGGTAGACTTGCTCAAAGAACTGCCCTCAAACATGCTTTCGAAACTTTCTACATTAGAGGTATCCCATCTTCCTGTTCCTGGCTTAGCCCAAACAGCCTGATCAAATGAAGAAGCATTACAAAACATTCCTTTCATGGTTGTTGCAGAGCCAGTTTTCCATTTACTAAGTGATTTATTAAAGGAACTCGCGCCGCGAAACATATTTTTGAATGAAACAACATTAGAAACGTTCCAGCCATTAAGCCCGCTCTTGAGTTTTTTTGAATTATGGAACATTCCCTCCATGTTTTGTGCGCTAGATACATCAATTCCACCAAGGAATTGATCGTAATCCGCATTGTTTTTAAACATGTTCTTGAAATTAGTAACACTAGAAGTGTCCCATTTTTCGGTTATACCAGCTTTATTAAAAGCAGTGCCCTCTAGAAAGCTTTCGAGACTGTAACTTGACTGACATCCCAGTTCTTGAGCTTACCCGGCTTGTAGGAAGAGTATTCAAAGCATCCAGTTAAGTCAGTTAAAGCCCCGCTAGTGGCACTATTTAGCATAAAAAATTGAACATAAGAAGAGCAGCCAGACATAAAACCAAGCATGCTTGTGATTCCGTTTAAGTTCATATTTGAAATAACACTACTAAACTTAAGCCTAGTGCATCCGGCAAACATGTGGTCAGCTGCACCAGAAAAAGACTGAGTGTGGCCAGTCATATTTTCGATTCGCCGTACACTGTAACTTGCAAAATCTCCAACTCCATGGAATTGAAAATTAGCGCCCAAATCGATCCTAAATGCTTTGCGTTTATTCATTGGGTCGATACTGTTACCATTAAAGGTAAAAATATCATATGCAGAATCATCGACACTATAACGTTGGGTTAACATGCCATCCCATTCACTTAAAGCAGGTGCAATAGTTGTATCAATAGAATCAACAATTTCAAACTCAGAACTGTATGTAACCCCATCAATGTCATAAAAATATTGCAAAAAGCCTGATTCCGTCTTTGTGTCTAGCTCTCCGTCAGAATAAACTGCATCTAAATGAGAATTAGATTCCAGTCGAAAATTAAAATCATTAGATGGGATACTGTATTTCTCGCCCTTGACAAGCTTGATCCCATCAGAGCTACGAAGCCCAATATAATCTCCACCAAACTTAAATAATAAGTCAGATTGATCTGTTGACATACTCAGATCGCCCTTTTTATTATTCAAGAATACATTCGAGCCGTATCGAGAAACACTTTGCTTGGGCAACGCTAAATACGAATCAGTATCATTCAATGCGTTTTTCCAGCCACCCGTTATTGAAACTGTTTTATTCCCTGTAGTGCTGTAATACTTAATTTCTGGCGATGAAGAGTTGGTATTATCTGTATGGATAAGGTTAACTTTTTTGTCTGAAATAACAATGCCATTACCACTAGAAGCTGTATATCTAATGTTTTGTTGGCCTCCTGACCCCCAATCGACAGTCGCGTCAAATATAGGGTTACTAGCAGTAACACCGGGGGTGTCTGCTGCTCCAGCGACGACGAATGAAACTATATCCTGTGTAGTATAAAAACCTTTGAATTGTAAGTTAGCCATAATATTTGTTTTTTTGTTGTTGATGTTATGTACACATACTTTTTAAAAAAAAACATGCGTTATAGCTAACAAAAATTATCATTCCTGTGTAATGACACGGAGAATATTTTTTTAAAAAAATTAAGCGGGTTTTTCGAACTTATAACCAAATCTAATTATATCTGCGTGATATTTTCGCGCAACTATTTCTATGGTTTCTTCATCATAGTATTCGCTATAATGTTTATGAGAAGTTCGATTTTTTACAAGTAAAGGATTCCGTTTGATTCCAATTTTTTGGCACACGAGATCAAAGTCTGCCTGTAAATTTTCGAACCTGCCGATGAAATCGCAGTCAACGACTTGAGATGCTTGGTCTGCAAGCCATATACCATTGTACTCTTTTTTTGTAAAGTTATATTTAGCAAAATTTTTAAAATTTGAAATTTGAGCGCTAGAATCTATTTTTGCTATATATTTAAAAATGGAAACAGCTCGATCAAATGGGTTTCGAACAAATGCGAACTTAAAATAAGAATCTATTAAATCCATATTTTCGGGAGAAACAGTATTTTTTAATGTCTCGTAAGTAACATGATTGGGGTCATCATGACTTTTTAGGTCCAGAAATTCAGGCTTTAAAGCATCGAAAACTTTGTTGAACTCATTTCCAGAGCATTTTTCAGAGCAATCTAGTAATGAATATAATATTGCAGTAGAGGCGGTTTTGGGTACTCTAATAAAAACAGATTGTGTATTCCAAAAGATCATGATTTAGTCTCCAAATTTATATCCAAAATACTCAATGTCTTTTGCGTATTTTTGAGCAACGATTCCACGTGTTTCATCATCATAATATTCAGTATAATGCCCATGTTTGTGTTTGTTTTTGTGTGGAAGTTGTTGTTTCGGAATTCCGATTTTGTCGCAGACAACGCCAAAGTCTTGTTGGAGGTTTTCGACTCGACCAACGAAGTCGAGTTCTTCGCGTGGAAACAGAGAGACTAAGGAAGCATAGTGGGAATTTGTTTTATCATCAGATACATCGCAATTAGCGATAACATTTTTGACAAAACTTTCAAAAGACATTGCTTCATCACCATGCGAAATATATTGTTCAACACCGTATGTGCATGTTAATTTATCATAACTATTATGCCGACCAAATTTACTCCACCAACAAGAATAAAGCCTTTCGTATGGATTTCTGACAAATGAAAATTTAAATTGATTGTCACATTTAACATCATACATTTTAATGTCCAATTTTTTAACACTATCAATATATTTCTTGGAAAGGGAATTGAGCGATTTATCTCCACTGTGATGCTGCACAAAAGGATACGATGTGTCTTCTGTTATTTGGGTATGTTTGACTAACTGACTAAGAATTGTTGTGGTTGCACACTTGGCAGTACGAAACCAAGTATAATTATTGATGTTAGATCGTGTGATTTTGTAACCCATTTTCATTCTCCAAATTTATAATTAAATCTTTCAATTGATTCTTTATACTTGTTGTATACAAGGTCAATTGTTTCGTCATCGTAATATTCTGTATAGTGTTTATGCTTAGTAGTATTTTGGATAAGTAAAGGTTTATACTTAATGCCTATCTCCCTGCATATATGCATGTAATCATCCGGAAGATTTTCGATTTTACCAACAAAATTAAAATCTTCGGTTAGCCATGTTAGTTGAGACACTTGGTGTGCCCCCTGAAACTCAGGTTTAATTAAAAAATCTTTAAACGATTGAGCGCCCGCCTTAACCCTTAGGCAGTACTTATAATAATCAGGGGCGCATGATTTAATTTTTTGACTATCAGCACATTTAAGGGCGTAAAAATATTGAGAGACAATCCTTGCAAAAGGATTACGAACAAATGCAAACTTATAATATTCATTCCAGGCTAAACCTTCCTGATTAAAATATTCCTCCATTTTATTGCCAGTGACATGATGATAAAAATAAGATTTTCGGTCACCAACAGCTTTTACATCAGACCACCTCCATAAACGGTGTCGCATGGCGGTAGTGGCATTTTTTGGTATCGATATAAAAAGAAATTTTTTTCTGTGAGATAATATCATCTTTATGAAGAATTTTGAAAATTAAACGGGTTTTTCGAATTTATAGCCAAACCTAATTATATCTGCACGATATTTTCGCGCAACTATTTCTACGGTTTCTTCGTCATAGTATTCGCTATAATGTTTATGAGAAGTTCGATTTTTCATTGGAAGAGATTTCCTCGTAATTCCCAGTTTTTTGCAAACTATATCAAAATCAGATTGTAAGGTTTCAAATCTGCCGATGAAATCGCAGTCAATTACTTGAGATGTTTGGTCTGAAAACCAAATGCCATCTTCAGCAGTATGATTAATTAAATTGATAGATACAAATTCTTTAAAATCACTTGGAATGACAAAATTCTCTGAGCATTTTATGCCATCGTGTTGCTGCATATATTTATATATAGATACTACTCGGTCAAAAGGATTGCGTACAAATGCAAACTTAAAAAAAGAATTTATTAATTTCCTATCACCCTCACATGTATTATTATTTAATACTTCGTAGCTTACATGATTAGGGTCGTCACCGTAATTTTCATACAAAAATTGAGGTTTTAAAGCGTCAAAAACTTTATTGAACTGGTGTTCTGTACATTCATCTGAGCATTCCAATAATGAGTATAGTATAGATGTAGAGCCCGTTTTAGGAACTCGAATAAAAACAGAATTTGTATTCCAAAATATCATAATTTATGATAAGAAATTAGATATAGTTTTATACAGCTTCTTGGCCCTTAACTTTATTTCAAAATCTAACTTGTCAGGCCAATCAATAAAAAATTCAGAAACAATAGAATAATTATGATTTAAGATATTTAATACATCTAAGGAGTTCACAGAATCTAAGCAAAATTTATTGACTTCGGACTGGTTAGTCGGTTCAAGTTCGGCGATATTAATTCCAATAAAATCATGACTATTATTTGAATCGTAAAAAATAGGTACAGATAGAGAAAACACTGAGTCAAATATTTTTTCTGTAAGATAATTATCCTCAATTGTGTTTTCAAGCGCAAGAAGAAATTTAGCATTTTTAAGACACCAATCTAGTTTATTTCTATGAAAAGAATTTCCAGTATAAACAGTTTCCTTTGTCAAAGAACCAATTTCTTTGTTTCCTTTTCCGAAAAAATCGCAATTCAACTCTGGTATAGTAACAAGATAGTCTGCTAATTTATCTTTTAATTCATTTAAGCACAAGCCTGTAGGATTCTTAGAGAAGTCGAATTGATTTGGCTCAGGCGGAGTTTTACGATAATATAATCCTGTAACATCATATATTTTGCTTTTGTAAATTTTATCAAAATCAATACGATTTAAAAGATTTAAGTAAAACTGATAATTTTTTAAGTAAACTTGGTCGGTGGTTAAGAAATAAGGTATATATTTATAATCGAAAATGTTAGTAAATTTATGATTGATAATGTGGTAATGAAAATATAAACTATCATCATTCTTATCCCTAGCAATATAGTCACCTTTTTCGGATCGAATAAAACTAGACCAGCTATTGTCCCAAATCGGTTCTTCGCTAACCAATATAGCCGGCTTATTTTGCTTTACCGATAAAAATCCAGAAAAATCTTTACGAATATCATTAATGTAAGAAAATAAAATAAAGTCAGCCTCATCAGGATAATCGACTTCACGAAAGAACTTACTTAATTCGCCTTGGTATGAAGTATGAGAAAATGGGCAAATTTTTGTACTATAGCCGTATTTATAATATTTAATTAAGCTCATGAACAGTATAAGTGTTTGCATAATCCCGAACAATATCCCAAGACCTTCTTTTGGAGTCAGGTTGCCAAGGGTTTAATTCAGACCATATTCTATTTCTCTGTATCTCGTAAAACAAACGAATATCAGGGCAATTTTCTGGTGGGCGCATTTTATTTAAATGCTCAACAATTTTCATGGCGTCAAATTTATCCTTGCCAGAAAGAGAAGAAAGGTCAGGATTTAATAAGTCATCCAAATCTAATAATGATTGATTGATATAACGAGCTTCTTGGGTAGACTCTATATGATTAAATAAATCATAATTAAAGTCTAAGCCTTCCAGTTTAAGAGCTGATAGGCGGTTGTACAAATCAGAGTCATCCCAGCCATAAGTTGTAATTCCTTCATGATAACCATTGACCCGCCAAAAATCTTCAGTCTTGCAGTAAAGTTGTCCATTTAGATGGAGTTCATTTTCATTTCTGGCAATTTTCCAGTTGCCACGAAAAAAAGAAAATTCAGGCAAAATGTGAAAACTCAAAAAAGTTGGGTCAAGTAGGATGTCTGCGTCTAATTTCAAAAGATGGTCATATTTAACTAAAGAAATTGCCAGATTAAATGCATGACTTAAAATCCATTTTGGCTGATTGTTAACTCTCAATAATTTAATATCTTTTGATGGACAATTGTGCGATAGATCAGAATATTGAATAGGCGCCTCAGAAGACCAATCAAGAACAATAATTTCGCTCACTTCATCTAATTTACCCCAAGACTTTATCGCAGGTAGAAGATTATCAGTGCGATTCATAGCACAAGTTACGATGGAGCATCCTTTCTTGAAGCTTTGCATAAAGTTATATGTACACTAAAATTTAGTGCCACCCTCTAATAATGCATAGGTTTCATGCATACAACTTGGCGATAAATAGTGGGATGAAATTTTGCCATTCAAGAGCTGTTTTTTTGCAAAATCATCAGATTGATGAGCCCAATTCAAATCTGCATTTCGATCTGCAAACGGAATCCATAAACCTTCGTTTAACTGAATGTTGTCGACCATTTGAATTCCTGCATCTCGCATGGCTGAAGCAACTCCAATATCTTCCCCGCCTTCTTGATGTAAATAAAAATCAAGATGATTCCAGGCTTTTTGAATTGCAGATCGCGATAAAATGTAACCCGAACCACCTTGAGCATAAGGCAAACCTTTAAAAATTTTTTTCTTCCCTATGTACAAGTCATCTTGGGGGGTAAAATTTTTTAGGTACTCTTTGAGAAGTTTGAAATTAACAAAAGTGTCATCATCACATTTAAATAAAAAGTCCCAATCGTGAGACAAGGACTGTTTTAACATTTTGTAAGTTTTTTCAGGAAGCCTACTACGATCCTCGCCCAAGTCAGGAGAGCAATCCCGGGTATTTTTCATTGATTTCGACTGAATTGAGTCGCCATAAAAAAAATATTCATGAGGGCTTTCAATACCTTTTATCCAAGTATTTAAGCAGGCATCGGCCTGCTCTTGTGTTTCGCTGCAGGTCAATATATAAACTAGTATTTTGATAAATTATATTTTTAAATTTACTAATCCCAGTTTCCGCGCGCTACATTTCGTCCGTCCAAATTACTCCAATCTACTGCAAATGGATCTTCTTCTTCGTCTTGACCAGGTAATTGAGAAATAAAATTTTCTTTTCTTTTTTTTGTTAGGGCGTCCGACATTCGTTGACCCATCCATAAGCCCTCTAATAGCAGCGCTCTTGTCGCTTCTAAATTGAAGCTTTCTTCTTTTGCGCATCTATATGCCAATTTTAAAACATTGCACAGGGTTCTTTTATCGTCAAATTCAGATTCCATGATTTCTTTCATTTCTTCTGCAATTTCTTTTGTAAATGGTCTTGGTTTGTATTCGCTCATATTATATGTTACACTTTAATGACAAGCAATTAGTCTTTTATGCCTAAAATAGATTTAACCTCTAGACTAGGTATAAATCCATGGCCATTAATAACTTCATTGTCTTTAACATATTTCATTCCATCGTTGACAAATCGTTCTACCTCATCTTTTTTGTATACATCATGATAATGTGCAACCTCTATTTTAGATAAAGGTTCAAGGTTTGGGAAAAGATTATTGAAAAATTTGAATGTAGTTGGCGGGAACCAACCATTCGCGTAGGCGTGTTGAAAATCAAAGTTTTCAAGATTTACATCTTCCATAGAGGAATCAATCCTATTTAAAATTTCATTAACTATGAATTCAAAAAATGTAGGAGTAGGATGGCTATGATTATAGCACAAGAGTTTGTTTTTATATGTAGCTATAAGCCAATTTTTAATTGGTATATAATTGTACAATTTGGATTGTTCCTCTGCCCTATCGCTCAAGCCTTTGAGGCTAAAATCATGGTGATAAGTGAAAAGCTCATTAGTGATTGGTATGGATTCATTTAATAATACATTTAAAGCTTCTTTGTCTGATAAATTTAATTGATTCAGGTAATAGAATATATCTACCATTGGAAATTTATATGGTGCACCAAAATACCCGCCGTACCAAAAACTTGGAATACAGATAGATAAACCATCGAAATTTGGAATAATGTTTTTTGTGAGACAATATTCTGGTACGGTGCCATTAATGGCTTGAAAAACTACTATATCTGCATCTGAAAATATTTTTTCAATGTCGCGGGAATCATTTTTACCATTTGCAAATTCATCAGACAATAAGAAGTTTGCGACAGCAGGATAGTTTTGATTAATTAAATTATAATCTTCAGCATCTAAAACAGTAAATTTATCTTTTAATGATGGATAAGATTGGAAAATTCCAGAAATTGCACCGGTTTGACAATTACCGTAGAAAAGTATTTTTTGTTTTTTCATTTTATATTCCTAATAAATTTTTAATTAAATTGATTCTCAACTTACTTGCATCTTGTTTTTTGTATTTCCTATATTTTTCTTGCAGAATTCCTATATTTTGGTGTGACACATGAACCACTCCGTATTTTTCGTTTTCAATGTATCCTATATATGGACCTGCAAGTATTTTGTTTTCCATAGGATCTATGCATCCACCAAGTTCATGTCTGTTACGTGTCATTAAAATGTCGTGTTGATTTCTTAAATCTTCAGCAAACTCATTATTTTGTGGCATAAGATTATATTGAAAAAATTCTTGGTCGTGGTAATGGTTTGTTTGTTGTTTTAAAATTTCTAATCGTTCGTTGCTAACTTCTACAAATGCTTTACACAAATTTTCAAATTGTTTTGGTGTTCCACTTGCTAAAAATGGACAGTCAAAATCCATTAAATGAAGTTTATCGTTGGGTTCTGTGATAGGAAAATTGATATTAATTGAATCATAATCACTTACATAAAATTTTTCGTCTTCTTGGGTTGCATATGCCAACCAACGAAACCAACAACACATTCCATACTCACCATTTTTTTTGTTTGTAATTTCTTTGAAAATTCTACGCATTTCTGTGTTTAGTGTATCGAAATACGGATGTCTTTTTGCTTCTTGTAAATTCAACACAATTGGTTCGTAACCTTGACGAGACCAACTAATTTTCCACAAGTCAATAAGTTCGTTTTGTTTAGAATGATTTATATTTTGATAATAAGTGTATATTTTCATGCTGAATTTACCCCGTGCGGACTACATTTTTTGAGTTATCTCTGTCTTGTATCCCTTTTTCATCTCAATACTCGTACCCTTTTAATTTTATTAAATCTCGTTCTTTCTCAGTAACTAAAGTAATAGTTTCCTTAGTATAAATATTATAATAACTACTTTTTATAAGACTTTTGTTTCCGTGGACTAATGGTGAATAATTTACATTTACCTTATTACACAACAATTCAAATTCTTTGTTTAAATTTTCAAATTTTGCTATATGTGATACAATTATTTCATTATCTTGATTCGTATAATAGTCACTTTGACATTCATTATTTAGTATGATGTTTCGCAATACAATTTCATCTGTTTTATTTGCAAATAGTTCTTCGCACATTTTACCTTGATTTATCTCAGGTTCATTCCATTTTATACTTGCATCTTTATTTTTATATTTTTCCGCATATTCTTTAAAGTATTTAAAAAAACTATAATACCGATCCCACGGATTGCGAACAATAACAAACGAAAAATAATCTGAAAAGTTTTTGTCTAGTTTTTGCAACGATTCAGAACATTCCATTGCAGTTCCGTGTTGATAAAAAGTTGCATTAAAATTTGGATCACCTACAATATCAATTACATTTTGTGGCAATAAAGTTTCACGCAAAGACCTTGTAGCAGTCTTTGGAATATCAATTGTTATAAATTTATGCTTATGTGATATTAACATTTTTACAATATTTCTCCCACAATTTTCTGTCCCAATATGTACGATCTAGGAAAGCTTGTTGAAGGGTTGGGTCTAAATCTTCAAATTTAAATTTTAACTTTTTGTTGGTTTTGTTCTTATTAATATGAGTAGCTACAACCTTGGACTCAACATCTGACTGAAGGATACCATAAGAGCCATGAAATACATTATTAATTAATTCATCTACTCCGCCCATATCAGATATTCTAAAATACTGAAGATATTCATTCGCTAGTGTAAAATGTCTGGGCTCAATAACTTGAGAATCTTGCATGTCGAGTAAATGTCTTATAAGCCAACTATCTTCTAATTCGTCAGATTGAATATATTCAAGAAAATTAGCGGAAGCAATTGAATCGTGAGTCGGTTCATGCTTGCTCTTGGCACCTTTTATATAATGATATAGTGAGACAGATCTTTCGAAAGGTTCGCGTAGAACTGTAAAATTCAATGCATGCTCTCTTTTTGAGGCATGTTTAATCTTTTCTATAGCGTCTCTTTGTATTGATGCCCCCGGAACAGTAGGATCGACACTAATCGAAAAAACTTCAACATCTCCATTATTAATAGAATCAATAAAAAATTCTAAATCAACATAATCCGTTACTTCATCACTAAATTTATCTTTTTTGAAATTATTATTTATTGTTGCAACATCTGTTGGAGTATGAATACAGCAGGTTAGTTGTTTTCCTTCTTTTAATAAAACAATAGATCTTCTTATTCTCTTGGAGCTCCATCCTGGTATTTGATGCTTACCTAAATGCAAATTGTATTTTCTGCACAACATCATCATCCAACTTAAAACATAAGTCCCTGCATTCTTGGCTATATGATAAAAAACAGGAAGGTGTTCAGGCTCTTTAATTATGCTCATTACCCTATTAATTACACTTTATCAAAGTAAATTCTATTTAAGATAAAAATCTATTTTTTTGATGCAAAATTACTAAATCTTTATTTTTTTGACAAATATAACTTTCTTTTAACTTTTTGTCTGCGCCCATAGACATATTGGAAATTAATTTTATATCTTTATAGCCAGGTTTGTATTTATTTATGTTTTCCTCTGAGGATTCAATGGTATAGTAAATACCAATGTCGTAATTAACAAAATGGTCATGAAAGCCTTCTTTAACCATTTGTTTAACCTTGCATAAAGATTGATCAAGCAATTCTTTGAGTAAATCGCAGTTTTTATAAATAGCCACCCCATTTAAATGATCTTTCCACTCGCAATTTTCTGGCAACTCGACAATGCCATCATAATGACTTCCAGCTATCAAAAAATCTTCTTCGGAACAATATTCATGCAAGTGATCAAACCAGCGATACTTGACAGGACGAGTATCAGATTCTAAGATCAAGAAATTTTCATGATCATTCCTAAAAAGAAAATCTAAACCTTGAAAAAAAGAATTATTTGGCCCAGAAGATAGCCCCAAAATAGGAAATCCATTTTCTTTGTATAATTCATAAGAATGTTTAGTGCGAACATAAAGATTTTCTTGCTCGCTAAGATCTAAAGAATGTATGTAGATTTTATTTATATATTTATGAAATTCATATTTTAATAAATCTTCATAATCTTTGGGGTCGCCTTGATCAAAAACAAAAAATAAATCAAATTGATATTGCGCCGAAGCCCCAAGCCCGAAATAATGTTTTAAGCAATGATTTATATACCCATCTTGGTACTCTTTTTGAGAGCATAAAAATGCTATAGCTAATTTATTTGTATACTGCATAGTTTAAATTATTTAATATTAAATAATTCTCATATTATAATATATAAAGAGTTTAATCTCTATTATTTACCACTTATATTTTTCCCAGATACAAAAAGTATATAAAACTGTGAGTATAGCTATAGCAATCATTAAACAAGTCTGTCGGTTATTATTTGGTGGGCAAATTTTTTATCATGCCAGTCATGTACTTGAACCTTGTCACCTGACATAGATAAATCTTTATAATGTGCAAAAAAGTTTTTCGAAATCTGAAGAAAACTCTCTTCTAAGTCTTTTAAATTAGAATATTTTCTCGTATAAAAGCTTGGAACACCTAACAGTTTATAATCTTTTTCTCCCTCGTCGTCCATATCTAACACCCCCAAAATTTTGGTCTCTACAAGAGTCGCCCTTTTAATTGGCTCAGGACTAATAACTAAAATATCAAGAGGATCTCCATCTTCGCATAAAGTGCCAGGAACGAAGCCGTAACTTGCTGGGTAAACCATTGCAGAGTTGAGGCACCGATCATACATGAAAACCCCAAGTTCTGCATCGTACTCATACTTATTTTTTGAGCCTTCCTCGATCTCAATAACAGCATTAACTATTTGGGGCGATTTTTTGTGTGTTGGTAATTTATATAGGTTCATTTTATTCCAGTTAAATCAGACGAAGAACGAATTTTATTGCCAAGCCCATCAATGACTTGTATTCCGTTTTCTTTGCAAATTTTGTATTCAGGTATTTCCTCGTTACTCCGATCACCACCGTTAGCAAAAATATCGGGTTTGAGTAAATCAAGAGTCTTGCATACAGTTTTGTCATCGTCAATAGATATGACGGCCTCATCAACACCTTTAATTTGAGAGACAATCATTAAACGATCATCTTCGCACATAAAAGACCTTCCCTTTTTTAGGGCGGCCTGCTTGTCATTATTAAGTATAACTATTAAATAGTCCCCAAGCTCTCTGGCCATTTTAATATATTCTAAATGGCCGATATGTATTGGGTCAAAGTACCCACTAATTGCAATTTTTTTCATATAATGCTTTTTTGAATTTGTCTAAATATATAAGCCATACATTCACTATCCGTCATCTTTAATGCCCTGTAAATTTCTAAATCTATAACTTGCTCGACATCCAATTCATTGAAAGAGATTAACTCATCTTTTTTATCTTCATACAGACATACATGAATGATCTCGTTTGTTCCAGCAGGTTGAGTTACATAAATTTTATATATATCCATGTAACTTTTAGGGAATTTTAATAATTTTTTATATAATTTACCATGAGCAATGGTTAATTCAATAACTTCAGACTCTGTAAGCCCTTCATCTTTATAGTAGTTTTTATACAAATGATTAAACATTGATTTAAATGTAACTTTCTGAACTAAATCTCTTAATGTCATAACTTTTTATAGGAAATTCGGGCGAATTGTTTTATGTTTCGAGTTTTCCATAGAACGAATCCGTGTCGACTGCATATTAATCAATAACTTTTGCTTAATAATCGCCTCATGTTGAAGATCTAAAGTTTCATAAAGAGAATCAACCCTTTGCTTTTGATTAAAAGAGATAAAACATAACAATAAAATTGTTACAACTAAAACTACTTCTATAAAAGAAAACCTCATGAAGATGATTACACAAGACTTGAGGACTCTTTAAACAAAAACTATTTATTTTTTTTTGTCCAGTTAATTTTATCGTAATTCTTTTGGAATTTCTTTGAATGATTGCTTCTTGGAGCATCACCTTTTCCGTTTGCTGGAGATTTTTTAATATTACATTTACCTGTATTGCAGTTTTTTTTAGTCATTTCCATTTACAATAGTTTGGGTTTTTAGATCTTTTCCTGCGCATGTATTCTTTTTTTTGCTCCCTACGTTTATCTAGGTTTTCATCGTCATATTTTTTTTGAGCTTTTTTTTGTGCAGCTTTACCTTTTTCGGAATTTCTATATTTTGATTGAGAGTCCATGGCATGTATAGTCCACTTCAGTCAGACTGTCGTGTGTAAATTTTTTTTAATTTCAAGATCTTTAATAAAACCAGAATCTAATATACTGTCATTACAATGATCGAGGTAGTTTTCTTCAAATGTGGGCCAAAAAATTTTATGATCAATTAAATGTTTAAATAATTCGTACTGATCTTGTTCGTCATTATTTGCTGGGCCAACCCCTTCTCTATTAATATTAATTAATATACCGCCCTTGCTTTTTATCCATTTAGCTTCGTTGAGGAAGCGGACATCTGTGATGAAAACATACTTGTTGAGATGCAAGTCAGTATCTACCCCCTCGGTAATCTTTTCTATCCAGCAGTTCTGGTTTAGTTTTCGCCTCACATCAGTACCATAAGTAACTAGCAGCGGGCGAACAATTTCTTTCTCGGCATTATTCTCAGTAAAGGAAGAAATGCCAGTATATTTAACAAGCAATTCATTAAGCTCATTTTTTAATTCATCCGCAAAAGAGTAACGTTTAGACTCTTCGCCAGACAAACACAAGATTTGCTTGCAACGTTCATAAAAAGTATCTTTGCCCGAACGAGCAAAGCCGGATATTCCAATTAATTTATTATTCATCATCTAAAAGAATGTCGTCAGATTCAAAATTACCATCATTGGTTAATTCTATTATCTTCTCTTGTAAAGCCCCTATCATAGTTATTGTGTTGATATCAAATTCATACAAATATCTCTCAACTAAATTGTCGATATCAAATCTAAATGCATCCGTTTGTTCGTCGTAATCCATAATCTTGTTATATTATAATATATAGTCCACTATAATTCAATTGATCTGTTGGAAAATTTTTTCAATTCGCGACTTTGCCATACTGTATATACTCAAAAGATCTTTGTAAGTTTGTTTTATTTAATTCAAAAGCAGGAAGGTTATCCCAATTTTTAAATTCTGTACCACCAACTTTTTGGTATCTACTGAATGCTTTAATTTCGTCGATAGGGGTAATGTCAAGCTTATCTGCGTACTCGCAAGCATGGTATAGATAGTACTTCATGTGATTTGGGCAGAGAATAAATAAAAACATTTCATCCTCAACGATCCTGTCCCATTTACCATATCTCAAGTGAAACATATCTCTTTCCAAGGAGTAACCTAAGTTATCTACCGCCAATTCAATTGAAGCATTGCCAAGGACAAAGTCTGCGCCAGAATTAATAGACTTACCCTTCTCTAATATATAGTCATAATCACAGCCTGATTTCTTGAGCCCGAAGTTTTTAAAAATAAATAATTCAAAAATCCAACCAATAATTAAATCGAAAGCGAACTCTTGCTTTGTTCTACCCTGCAGGTTTCTATTTTTTCCAAATAGATTATTTAAATAATTAATTGTTGAGTCGGTGTGGCAATTAAAAAATATAGAAGCAAATAAATAAGGGCAAAACTTACAATCACCTTCTCTGCACAAAAATACCTTCAACTCTTCTTCAAAATGAAAATTATCAACTAAACTCCAAATAGAATCAAATTTCCTAACACTAGACTTAGAGTTCAAATAAGAAGACCTGGCCTTAAACAAACCACTAAGTTCAGACTTGTGATCTTTTTCAGATACAATCATTAAATAAAAATTCAAGTTGATCGTTAGTCACCAATAGAGAAGAATCAATGGGAATAGACATCACCATAGCCAAAGCCATTTTTGGGAGAAATAATTCTCCAAGAACTTTTCGGATAAAATTATGGGAATATTTATAAGAAAATAAGCCATCAGGGTTTATGCTGCAAAAATGGTCAAGACAATCAGCAGGCAAACCACAAAGAACAAGTATCTCTCGAACCGAAAGAACTCTAGCATCAGATTGAGTCCCGTCTGAGAGCTTGCGTCCAGGATGCACATTATTCTGACTAGAAATGGAGCCATTGGTCATGGTAACCGTGGGTGCGGGCTCATTCCAACTCATCCTTTTATAAGTTGTTTTGAAGCCAGAAATAACTCTTTTTTCTCCATCCTCAATAACATGAGGAAAGTGTTCCGAGTTATTAAATGCAGTTTCACCCTCTGGGGTATGCTTCATCCAGTCGATATGTTTACTATTGTGCTTGGATGCGAAATGCCACGGTATATTAGAGTGCTGACCACTCTCTAAGCTAGGAAACTCAGACGGGTCACCTATCATGTCTTTAACCTTCAGTACGTCATCTTCTGCCTCTGGATGCTCCCATTCTCCATTCTCAGAAATCAAGCAGATAGAACGGCTACGTGACTGAGCAGTGCCAAAATGTTTACCATTTAATACTTTTGAATTACATTTATAATTATTTGGTATTTTTGCATTTATAAAATCAATGATTCTTGTAGCTTCATTTTCATAATTTATATATGTATTAAGCATTGCAGGTACATTTTCAATCATCATATACTTAGGGCTTATTGCCTCATAGAGCTCCATAGCATAAACTATAAGCTTGTTTCTAATGTCATCCGATGATCTCTGTGCATTGGCTATGCTCATGCCCTGACAGGGCGGCGTGGCGATAATTAAATCTATAGGCCCAACCTCTTTGCATGCATTAACGATTGATTCTCTGGTAGACTTCTCACATATATCCCCACAGATTACATGAGGAGTCTCGGGGTGCAATGCCTTGTAAAAATCTACACGATCCTCAAGCAACTCGTTCGCAACCACAACATCGAACCCATGTTCCTTTAAATAGAACTCACCGAAACCTACATTAGCAAACAAAGATAAAACTTTCATATAAATAAAAAAAAGAGGATCAGCCATTATAGCTGATCCTCTTAGAGAAGTCAAGAATAAATATTATTTATTTACTCTTTGAGCATTGCCCCTCAGTGCAGCTAAGTTTGCTAACCAAGGCAACCACAAGGATTAAGGTCACAAACGAAGTGAACCCAGCTCCAGCTCCTACGAAACCGCCGAGCAAAGCTTCGAGGTTACCGATGACATTAACAGGAGCAGAAGCTCCGAATACAGCTTGAACTACAATCAAGAGCCCAAGAACACTAAGAAGCGTTGCGGCAATTCCTTTTACCGCACACGTGATATTACTTAATACGTCTTTCATATTTTTATTTTTATTTTAGGGTTAAATTAGAATTGAAATGTAAGTGCACTAGCAAATACAAACTCACGATCAAGATCGTCGGCATCAACTAAGTCGACACCAAAAGATGCGACAGCAGAACCAATAGTGCGAGATAGTTCAGCTCCTACAGAATAGTAGTCACGAGAATTAGACTCTGTCACTTCGGTGTTACCAATGCTTGCATCAAGGCCTAGATTAGCGATCTTTAAATCAATGTCGTGAGAGACCGAGCCTTCAAATGTATAAAGCTCGTCATCAACATTGCGGAAAACAGCCAAAGATGGATCGAGCAAAGAATCAACAGAGATCTTTACTGTCACTTCAGACAAGGCAGATCCTGGAACATCTTCAAAGTGATTGAATCCTACATAAGTAGATAGGAGTCCATCGAGAACACTTGTTCCAAGTCCGGCAGCTAATCCATAACTATCGACACCAGAATCAACCGATTGGTTGGTGCATGCATGAATGGATGCCTCTAGGCCTGCAACTTGTGCCCCGACATCAATCGATGATTGAAAGGACTCAAGGGCTTTTTGCTCTCCACGATAGAAGAAGTCAGATGCATAGCTAATCTTTGCAGAATTGCCAAGTACGGCGGCGTTAGTAAGAAGCCCGAGGGCTGTGAATAATGATACGATTTTAATTTTCATATATTTTTTAGGGTTAAATTTATTTTATTCTAACTTCTTTCCAAGCAATTAGTTTACCTTTTACGAGATCTCTAATATGCCTTTGCTTTTTACTAAGCTGGCTATTGCCACTTTTAATTTCGATGAATGTGATTTCATCATCTCCGAATGATATATAATCAATCGGCTTGCCAAGGAATGTACAGTTTTCAGGGTCAAAATCAAATTGATCTAGGAATGGAGCCAACGTTTCAGCTATGTGGCCCAATCGAACTTCACTGCTTTTCTTTTGAGAAGTAACTTTGCGACGAGCCTGAGTTTCTTCTGACAGTTGTTTCTCTAGATCAGAAAATTCTTGTAAAAGTTTTTGTTCTTTTAATTGTATTTCAAGCTTGCGTTCTTTGATTGATTCTTGTTCTTTATCGAAACTAGATTGTAAGTTTTGTATAGTTTGATTAAGTTGAGATTCGCGCTCTTGAAATTCAGAATGATTTTGGGTTAATTGATTCTTTAAAAATTCGTTTTCTCGATTTAAAGATTCAGCATTAAATTGTTTTTGTTTTAAATGATATATTTTATAACTTGTAAGTATTATACATCCTACAAGGAAGATTTCTATAAGAAAATTCAAAACTCACTTTTTAGCCAAAGAAATAATCCTGTCGTGCCTAAATGATCTAATAGATTTTCTAGCAAAACAATAAGCCCTGAAGCCAGCATTGTCTCGCTGTTCGCCCTTGTTGCCAAAGGATTTATATAAATTAATATCACCTATTAAATAAGTTTTAATTTTATTATCATGGTTTCTGTATACTACATAGTATTTGTCACCAACGAGACTGCTTTTAATTTTTTTTAATTTATTAAGAAAGGTTTTCATTATTTTAATTTAATATTGTTTTTTTCGCAAAAAGATACAGCATAACCAGTATTGAAGGAGAACTTGTCGATAAATATACAAGCCCCAATAATCAATGCCGACCTGAGTATATCAAGGTTAGACTCATAAAATAATAAAAAGAATATTATTATATATGGGCAGAATTTGTTTAAGGAATAATTTATTATTATATTATTCATTATCTTCCTGAACTACCAAAGCCACCTTGGCCACGAGTGCTGAAATTTAATACATCAGTCTCGATTAATTGCACCGCCGGCATACGAATAAAGACAATTTGACCAACTCTGTCTCCTATTTTATAACAAGTATTACTCTCGTCTAAAGAAAAACGTAACTTAAGTTCTCCCCTATAGCCGCAATCTATAACACCAACAGAGTTTCTTAGGAAGTGTTTTGTTCCACTAATACTAGAGCGTGGAAAAATAAATCCAGCATACCCTTTAGGTATTTCCATCGAAATGCCTGTGCAGATCTCTACGAACACACCAGCAGACCCAGAAGGATGAGTAACTGCAGTTGCATATAAATCAAAACCAGCGTCCCTAGGGTTTGCTTGAGTAGGGACCTTCGCTGCAGGGTTCAATCTTTGAAATTTTACTTTCATTAATAAACTTTATGTGGAGAGTTGGTCTGGATTATTGCAACTTTATTAAGAGTGGTCTTGTCCCACCTCTTTAACATGTCGCAAAGCCTCAAAGCACGGCTTTCGGCCTCTGATTTAACACGATAATTAGTGTCTTCAATTCTGCGACCATCTCTGGTTACAACATAAAAGCTATCACTATCTTTTGATACATTTCTTCGGATTAATTTCATATGGAGAACAGTTTACCAGAAAAACCAAGAACTGTCAAGTTTTTTAAAAAAAAATATTCGATTTACGGAATAAAAACTGTAATATAAAAATATGACAAAGAGAAAAATTCTTATTATGGGTTTACCAGGATCAGGCAAAACTACTTTAGCTGAGATCTTAGTAAGAAAATTAAATGCCGCATGGTTTAATGCAGACGCAGTGAGACAAGAAATCCACAAGGACTTAGGTTTCACCGCAGAAGACAGGCTCGAGCATTCAACTCGCATGGGTAAACTATGCGATTGGGCAAAACTCGGAGGGTCTTATGTAGTCGCAGACTTTGTATGCCCAACTAAAGAAGCAAGAGAAGCATTTAATCCTGACTTCGTCATCTGGGTAGATAGAATTCAAGAAGGTAGATATGCAGATACAAACAAAATGTTTGAAAAACCAGAAAATGCTGACGTTATATTAAGGGAAGGAACTCCTGACGAATGGGCAGAGAAAGCACTCGAAGGTTTATATAAAACAGAAGCATGGGACGATCAAGCCCCAACCGCATTACTCATAGGTAGGTATCAACCTTTTCATATCGGACACAAAACATTAGTAGCAGAGTCTGTTAAAAGAACAGGCCAATGCTGCATAGCTTTGAGAAATGTAGCAGGTATAGACGAAAAAAATCCATATAATTTTGAGCAAGTTAAAAAAGAAATCGAAGCCGCTTGTGTTGAGTTTGGAGATAAAATAAAAATCGTTGAACTGCCAAACATTACAGATATATTTTATGGACGCGGAGTTGGTTACAACATTGAGCAGCTTGAATTAAGTAAAGAGCTGCAAGCAGTTTCGGCAACTAAAATCCGCGCAGGAGAAATCGGACAAGATGGTAAACCATTAGGTAAGAGGCCCGAATAATGGCATATGTAGTAACCGAAAAATGTGTGGACTGTAAGTTTACCAGCTGCGTTTCAGTATGCCCTGTAGATGCTTTTCACGAAACCCCAGATCGTTTATACATCAATCCAGAGTCCTGCATTGACTGCAATGCCTGCATGGATGAATGTCCTGTCGAAGCTATATACCCAGACATGGATGTGCCGGAGGAATTACAAGATTGGATCGAGCTAAACGAGCAAGCAGAGGAGTATCCTCAATTGTTTGGGGAAAAAGAGCCATTAAAGGGCCCTAAATGTGTTGACCCGCAAGCCGACGAATAAATTATTACCCGTTAGCAAAAGCTAACTCTTCAAGAGAACAAGCCCCCTAGTAATAGGGGGCTTTATTATTTATATAAATGGTGGACGTGGCGGGAGTTGAACCCGCGTCTTTAAATCTTCAAGAGATATACATCTACAAGTTTAGTTTATTTTTTTTATAGTTATGATATAAACATCCAACTAACTATTTCAATTATTCACTCAAACTTGAGGCCCCCGAATATTCAGTGGTGCAGTTTGTGAAACAGATAAACTTTTTCTGTGTCGCAGATAAATAACCCCCCTGCTAATCTATCTGCGTCAAATAGAGAGAGGTAGCAGAACTATGCTGCTAAAGAAAGCTCGCGCTTTTTAAAGGCGAAAGCTTTAATACGTGACTTATTGCCATGTAATTTTTGTGCCTTTTAAAGGAGCCAGGCACAACTCCTACTTGCAGTATACTGATTCAATTTAAATCAAATCCAGAACACGCCCATAAAATTTTAAAGAACTAAAAATAATTACACTAATTACTGACCCTGGGCAATATCTTGTTGGCCGTCTTGACTAACAATAGTATTTTCGGATCTAGCAGCTTCATATAATGCATTATAGTTTTTTGTAACCTTCTTGTATCTCCCACGAGTGATTTCACGAAGAGATTCTTCAGTGATCCTACTAGGGCCTTCATCCTCAAACAACTTAAGTATTGCAAGGTCTTTAAGGGTTACATCAACTTCCCATTTAATTTGATATCCAAAGTCAGGAATTGGTTGAGAAAGTTCGGGGGCAAATGCCCTTGGCTGATCTGCACTCTTAGACTCTGTCCAAGTAAATACAGGTACAACCCCATGCCAAGTTTCATGAAAAGCTCCAATGTTAATTTTTTGCTCAACTACGGAGTTGTCAATCTTAGATGGATTGAGAGCATCAAATAAATTATTATAAGCCAATGGAAAGCCAAAGTCATGCTCTTCATAGCAATAAATGTGCAAGTATTTAAACAAATTAAATGCTGACCAAGAACCATGATCTGCATTTTTTAAAACAAGCCTCCTTTGAGCCGAAGGGTCAAGCTCTTTAAAGTTTCCATAAAAACGATCAGTAAAATCGCAATAAGCATCATGATCCTCTTTATTAGGTTGAGAGTTTAAATGCAAGGATATTGGCGCGGAAATATTTTCTTGAGCACCTATTTCATCAAGGAACCAAGAATAAAAATTAATCTCTTTAATGGATTTCTCGACAACCGAATCGTCGTCGTCAATTAATTTACAGAATTTATCAGGCTGAATAGACAAAGAAACACCTTTGGTTACAGCCGTCCTGCCAATCTCTTTGATTGCATTTAAAAGTTGACCATGTTCCGGCAAATCTGTGATAGATAAATCAGATGAAGGATCAGAAAGAATACCAAATACGGATGTATTTAATCGATAATGATCGATTCCACTATCTCGGCAGAAATCAATAATCTTGACAGTAAGATTTAAATTACTTAAAATCTCGTCTTTTAATTTCTTGAGGGCAGCTTGATCACCTTGCTGCGAAGACAGCTCGGTGTAAGCTTTGCGGGTCATGCCAACAAAAGTGTTTGCCGAATCCTCTTGCTCGAGGATTTTTGAAGCGCAGACTAGTCCGTATTTGGTATTCATTAAATCCTTATATATTAGATAAGATCAACTTCTTCGACTTCTTGAACTTCTTCAGCAACCTTGCCAGAAGACTTAGATCCACCTTGATCCTGATCTTTTTGCTTATAGATGCGAAAGTCAGGGGCTTTAGGATTGTCATCCTTAAACTTATTCTTAAAAAGAATAACTTTCTCTCCATTAACTTGACCGGTCAGGTACTTCTCATTGGAACCCTGCTTGACGTTTACCCAAAGTGCACCCATTTCTCGGTTGCTCCACTCTTTATTTTCTTCTTTTTCACTCATAATTTATTATATATATTGTATATTAATGTTTAATCTAAAATTTTCTAAGTTCACCTGTATTTTTACATAGTATATATGCCACACATAGCATAATTATTATTTTGATTGTTATCATGTCTTTATCTGTATTGTTTTCTTAGTAGTCGCCAGCGATCAGAATCTATAGTTTTGCTGCCATTATCTATAGCATACAACATATCTATGATTTCGTCAAGCGAATTATAAATATATTTATGCGGCATCATACCAAGCATCCATAATGGGGTCTTTGCTTTGCCGCCTTCCATACTGATGAAGATCGGTTTTTTCATGCGCACTGCGGTGACGATTTCTTCGCCGCTTCCCCAGCTTGCAACCTCTGGTACAAGATGAGCAATAATAAAGTCACTACGATCAACAAGGTTCAAATCATACGAGCGAACGGTTTTCATTTTCTCAGCTACACGATCATACTGCTTGGTCTTCATCCAAGTCTCCATCTCGATACGAGAAGCTTCATCTTCTTCCACATCTTTCATGAAAGGTTTCTCGTAGGGATTAAAGCAAGTAATATTAAGGTCCGAAAGTTTTTCGGTTACTTCTTGGCGCCAATCTCGGCCACTCAAGTACTGCATGTGGCCAACTAAATATGTTTTTGTTTTATATAAGAGATTCATCTTGCCATATAATATAGCAAAAATGAATTAGTTTGTCAAGTATTAATTAGAAATATTCTTTTTAATGTGACTTTGTAGCTTTACCAAGGTGGGACAAAAGGATCATTAGTGGTGCTGTCAAACCCCTGCAACCAAAGTGTTGTTAAATCCAGACCAGTGAGATCATTTGTTTTTGGAGTGATGTAAGCTATTTTATAATTATCTCCTCTAAGGCTGAAATAATCCGTATTGTAAATCTCCACCCTTTCCCCTACTTGAAACGGGATTGTATTACCTTCAGGATCTTGCGATACACGAGAGCCGTCGTTACCCCCATGTATAGTCCCTAGCCTCGAATTCAATGTCATTGCATCTCCTTCGTGCCTACTACCAGCCATTCTTTTCGCCCCAGAGGTGTACCCTCTGTAGTAATGAACACTGTTTTCAGTTACATATGACATTCCAGGTTCCCACCATGAAGCATTACTGCCCCATGTAGGCCAGGCTAGCATTCTCCCGACCGCAGCGATAGTAGGTTCTAACCTATAAGTAGTATTAGTGTACCCACTTGTTGACCATTGCCATGTGCGGTTGTCCAGTCTCTGCCAATCATTAGGATTTTGAACGTTATCATGCTCGAAGACATCGGTAAAAAAAGATTTAAGTACAGGAGTAGGAGCAGAAGTTTGAGCTTCAAAAAAATTATTGTATCGAACTGTAACGGTGACCTGCTTCCCCTTAGGCCACTTTAAGATATAGTAACGGTCTTGTCCTTGAGCTGTGTGTCCTATATTTTGGTTTGGGTTTGCTACACTTACAATATCACCAACAAAAGTAGTTGCATAGGGACTTAGTTGTTCGTACCATTCACCCGCAAAGTTTAAGGTAGATCCGTCATATTCAACTGTTAGTGGCTCCGACGCACCGCTGTCCGCTTCAATTTTTACTTCACGAAGCGAGCCATTGGCCAATGGCTGACCTGGTGACTGCAAGTTTACTAAATCTAAACCAAGGTAGTTGTACCCTTGAAGACGTTGCCAAACCATAAAAGACCCCTGCATTAAAATATTCACATTAGAACTTCCCGCTTTAACATCGATTGCCTCATTGACCTTGCTGGTGCCTAATAATTTAAACCGCTTGGCCATCGAAGGTTGCTGCATATTATAATACCACAACTCTGTATTTGGATCAGTCGGCACAGTAACAGTGAGAATACCCCCTGAAGAAGGATCACCTAGTGCACCCCCTTGAACATATGAACTCGAACTGTCACCCGCATGTTCACCTATCATAAATGGAAATTGATCATTAACCCCATCGTCTATAAACCTGTACGTTGCACCGGGCAACAAACTAGTCCTGTCAAAGCTCACTGGGTTTTTATTTGTTAAGTTGTCACCCGGCGGCTGCGACCATTCAAATTCATAGAAAGGAGAAACCTCTTGACCTCCAGAAACAAAATAAGTGTACACGTCAGCATCAATGGGAGCTTGGGTGACGTTTCCTAAAACCTCTTCAGTCGGGTCGACTAATATTTTATACCATAATTCAGGTGTGGTACCTATGGGAATCGTAAATTCCATTCGAATGTGCCCGTTTTCTACAACTGGTACAAAATTTGGAGAGAACTTTATAGGCGGGACAGGCGTGCATGTAAACTGTGTGACGAGATCTGTATAGGGTGCGCCAAACCCATTAGGGTCGCCTCTATAATCTTGTTGTTTGTGGATCCTTACCCAAGACGGCCAATTCCCTGTTATGCCTGATCTACTCGAGTGAATTTGATCATATTCACTAATAGTTAGTCGAGCCGGTTCGCCTAGTATAAAACTACCCGTTTTAGACGAGCCTGAATTTGATAAATCTGTTTGCGCTCCTTTTATGAAAGTGCCTTTAGTGTTCGTATTAGCCAAGTTGTTCCATTCAAGTATACTCCCAGTCATTACTGCTCCCGACCATTGACCCTCTAATCGTAAGGAATTACCCGCATGAAATGTGTTATATGACTGAACTGTTCGCCCAGTGTCCGTTTGCATACCGAATGAAGTAGAATCATAACCTTGTATATTAGAATAACAAGGAGAGTTATGCACTTGAAAGCCTCCTCCATAAGAAGGAAGTTCAAGCCAAACCCTTACTGTGTCGCCGCTAATAAAAGGTTCAGTAGCCCAATCAAAACTTTGCCCGATTGTTTTTGCACCGGTGTTTGGGTCAATACTACCTCGGTAAAAGGTGACAAATGGCGACTCAGTAGTCCAGCCGTCGCTTGGGACAATAAGATCTAAAATAGCCATCAGTCGATTTTAATAAATAATATATAAAGTCTGTGGGTCTTTTACATCAAGATTGTCGTACTCTGCCTGGCTTAGTCTAATTAAATAATTGACCCTACCGGAAGGGTCGTTAGTGCTAAGCACTGCATCCTCCGCTAAAACTACATCACTGCCGAGTTTAGAAGCTGAAATACCCCCATCTTTTACTTGCAGGTCTCCATCATCAGCATTCCTTTCGATGGTAATATCATCTACGGTTTCTGAGCTTCCGCCGCCAGTTCCTCCTGCAGCTCCTCCTAATAACTCATAAATTGCTGTACCGTCAGCTGTCTGACGATCAGAATAATTTCGTCCAAATTTATTCTTCATAATTAATTAATTATTTAAACTTTCTAATATAACTTTTAAATCATCCGTATTAGAGCAAGCATCAATGCCCTCTTGTATTCTATCATATTTAGAACGGATTCCAGCACGAGATTTTTCTGCCTCAATAGCACTATTACCCGGAATTTGTTTCATGATGATAGTATCATCTGGTTCGAATTCTTTTTCTCGTGCCGCACGTCGAGACGAGTGGACAATCTCCTTGGCTTTATTTAAATTAATTTTGATCATCAGTGGTCTCCTCGGTTTCTGGTACCGCATCTGGTGCTGGGGCCGGTTCTGGCTCTGGGTCCGATTCTAGCTCTGAGTCCGGCTCTGGTTCCAGTTCTGGTGAAGCATAGCCCCTGCGATTTTCTGGGGGTAATTTATTAAACAATTGAAGTAATTTTTGTTGGTGTGTGCTAACCGTAGACTGAGCTTCAGCAACTAAAGAATTTGAATCAACAATAGAAAATTTAACTTGATTTATTTTATTATTATGATTGTTTAATTTATCAACGAATTGGTCAGCTTTTAATCTAGTATCTGCCGCATCTCTCTTATTATTAAATAATTCATCTTGGGCTTTGAATGCATTTTTTGCGATCTTTCGAAGGTCAACGGCAGATTGTTTTTCCTCTTCGCTGGCCTCTTCTCCTTTATCCGATACAATTTTCTCTGCATTTTCGGCGGCCAATCTTTTCTCCTTCCACTCAGACTTAGCAGCAAAAGCAGAATCCTTGGTATCTGCCCATACTTTCTCTTTTTCAGCGGCTAAATTATTTAAACTAGCATGTTCAGCAGAAAGTTCTTCTAGCTCTGCCTCTAGGGCTTTTAAATGGTTTTCAAAAGATTCTAATTGTTCTTGGCGGCTAGATAAAAGTTGTTTACTATTGGATAACAATTGTTTTATATTTGTTTCTCCACCGATGCCGTCATTTAAGTCGGAGTCTTCAATGTCCCAAGCCGCACGAAATGTACGATCCTGAGGAATTTCATCGATTGTACCCACTCTGTATAGCACACCAAATGGCAGCATTTTTTGAGCTTGTTCATGCACCGCTTCAATATCTAAAGAGTCAACAAAATGAGTAATATTTAAATCGTCTCCTTGTTTATATATTAAAATGTTTTTCATGATTAAAAATTAAAAAACTATAAGTGAAATATGTGACAGGTCTAAAGCAGAGCTCGGCCATGCGCTTTCGCTTTCACCTATTTTAATTCCGACTTGATTACTATTAAGTATTTCATAGCTTGGATCCATTGGTGCATTCGCAGAGCCAAAATCGGATGCTACAGAAATAACTTGATTAGCCACTGGAGTTGTAAAGGCTACGGTATAATATCCAGTGCTATTATCTGTAATGGAAGTGACGTTCAGGCTTTTCGAAATGCTTCCTGTCAGATCGGCTGAGGTTCCATCAAATGCTACATATGCCCGTGGGCCAGCGCCACCACCATTGGTTTGCACCCATCCAGTGCCATCTATATAAACGAAAAGTTTACCGACCGATTCATCGAACCAAAGATCTCCATCTGATGGACTAGTTGGAGCCGCCGTATCTGTTGTGACATTAGCTCCGCCGCTGCCAGTGCCGCTGACAGTTTTCATGTGACCGATAATTCTTAACCAGTTTTTGTTCAACGTATCAATAAATATACCTCTCGTTCCGGCACCTGTCTCTTGCACAGGAATTAGATATTCTGCAGTCTCATATACATTGCCACCCCCGTCACCAGCGCCTCTTCCTTGATAATGTATCAATTGATCAGTCCAGCCAGTTGATGTGTCTGAGCCTGCATGTGTTTTGTATGTTTTTAAATGAGCATATTCGTTCCAACCCAAAGAAAGATGCTGAAAACCTATGTGCAAATATATAATATCCGGATCCGTTACTTCGTAAAATCCATCTGCTAGATCTTCACGAGGCCAGAGTTGTTCTAATAGACTACCGCCGCCGCCAGTACCACCACCAGTACCGCCACCATTGGTTTGCACCCATCCAGTGCCATCTATATAAACATAAAGTTCGCCCACCGTTTCGTTAAACCACAAATCTCCATCTGATGCTCCAGTTGGCGCAGGCTCTGCCGAGACTGTTACACTTGCGCCGCCACTTGGAATAGGGGCCCAGTTTCCATCTCCACGTAAAAATTCACCAACTTCAGAGGCCAAAGGGCCAGGGACCAAACCTTTTGTGTCTTGAGAAAAGACATCAGTATTTGCCTTAATGGCCAGCTCATTAATTTTATTGCGAATATCTTCTAATGTGATTTCAAGACCCGGGCCTGGAATAGTACCAACTCCACCAGGAGAAGCAGGAGAGCCATCATCAACATCCTCGCCAAAGACAATTATAGAACCGGTCATCGCATTTGGATGATTGTTGCATTGGTATGTATAATTACCAGGCCCAAAACCAGTCAGCTTGATGATATACCGGCCCTCTCCTCGCCCGCTGTTTAAGTAATGAGCTGCCCCCCATGCATTTTTTGAGTCGGTTCCTCCGCCACTAACATAAGCTGCATAAGCGGTAACTAAATCTCCATGATTATCGACATATGATTCATAATCATCTGAACGTAATACTGCAGTGAATAAATCGTTGTCATTATAAATGTAAATCGGATGATGAATTATAGAATCAGTATGATTAACATATTCGATACTAGCTCCCACAGATAAAGCTATTTCAGTCATGCTGGGGTAAGTAGTCGGATTACCTAAATAATCATCAATCGCGGGTTGATCAGCAGATCTAAGCAACATAAGTTGATAAACCTCTTCAATTTTAGAAGCATCAGGAGTAGAAACTAGAAAGGCTTGAGTAAAGCCAGCCACACTTCGATAATCAGCTATATAAAAATCATCACCATCACGAAGATAAATAGTCGAATCACTAGCCGCCGGAGGATTGTCTATTTTGCTAGATAACTGACCACCACCAGTAGAAACCTCTACATCTTTATACCACAAATAAGCACCAAAAGAAGGATCATTGGTAATTAAATAAGCACCTTCAGTATCATGAGAAGAAATAGAAAGACCTTCATCTCTCCATCCAGGATTCCCAGCACCATCAGTCTTCCATACTTTATTGAGATTATTGCCACCAGCAGCCACCGCACCAGAGGCGATCTTTGTATTCGGAAAGGTAGAGAGTGGATACCAATTTCCATCCGCAGCTAATAGTTCTTTGGATAGAATCTCTGAATCGAGAGGATGAGGAACAGTC